>ERZ773248.1016-NODE-1016-length-27942-cov-12.328289_pt1 | contig 27942 bp, 25 predicted proteins | sample MGYA00580518_ERZ773248 | MGnify/ENA primary metagenome ERZ773248 (study PRJEB29015, sample SAMEA2737762) | human gut metagenome | biome: human gut; feature: human-associated habitat; material: faeces | place: China | collected 2012 ...
GTCCCAGTTTGTATCGATAGTATTGTCCTTTGCTGCCGAGGTAGTCTCTCATTTCAGCGCGCAAGGAAGGAGCGTCTTTCACTTTCATTTCAGCAAAGAGTTTGTCGAATCCCCATGCCATTTTCACGACACGGAGTGGTGCGAAGTACTTGCATTTCCCGTTTTTGAGAGCATTAGGGAAGATGGCGTCTCCTCTATCAGTCTCCTCGTTTTTGTAGAGTGCAGAGAGATAGTGTATGCATTTGTCTTTCATCGGACATGGTTCGGTGAAGCAATAGGTGATGTTGCTAGGTACGTTTCCGTACTTAAAAGCCTTTTTCAATAATTCCTTTTCATCCATGTTTCGTAAGTATTTAAATAAATAACTTTCTCTCTTAACGCAGAAAAAGTGTATTTATTGCTTTGAGCATGAGTGTTTTGTCTTTTTTCTATTTCCCATGAGCATAAGTATTTTATCTTTTTCCCCATGAGCATGAGTATTTTATCTTTTTTATGCTTATTTTAAACACATTTCGGCATATTTTTCTAGCACCAAGCCCGATTTTGATGATACTTCTCCTTGATTTATGATACTTCGATGATACTTCTCCCTCCATTTTTTAGAGAAGTCTCATTTTGCTAAAGTGTTGAATATTAATGATATAATCCTATATTTGAGTCGAATAATGATACTTTGAGACTTTTTTCGAGAAAAAACTTTTTTGCTTGAGCGTCTTAGTCTTTCTTTTGTTTTACAATTTTCTGCTGAAAGAAACAATTTTTTTATCAAAACCAGCTGTTATTTCATTTTTTTATTGTACCTTTGCATCGGGTATCGTTCTAAGATTAGGATGGTTCCCAAGACATTGTGGGTAAAAACAAAAGCATTCGCTATTATTTCGCGTTTAGCCAAGAGCGTAGGAAACTCAATTTGGAATAACAAGCACGGAAATAATATGTGATAGGTGGTTCGTATATATATATGTAGCCTCCAGTCGATTGATAAGGCAAATGCATTTACGCTATAGGCGTGATGCATTCTTATAATCGACCTGGGGCTCCATTCCTACGCCGCCCCGTGCTAAACGCGATAAGAGGCATCACGCCCTTTTTGTGTTTTAGCGGATTGATAGTTGGGTGCGTAACAACTATCAATAATTATGGCAAATAGTACATTATCAAACGCTAAGGCTGCCAAGAAAGACGAGTTCTATACCATGTTTTATGATATAGAAACCGAAATGGAAGCCTATCTCGATTACAATCCAAATGTATTTCGTGGCAAGACGGTTCTTCTGCCTTGCGATGACCCGGAGTGGAGTAATTTTACTAAGTATTTTGCACAGAATTTAGAAGCACTAGGCTTGAAGAAACTCATCTCAACGAGCTATGCTATCAATAGCAAGGTTATCAAAGCAGGAATTCAAACATCCTTTTTGGAAACAACTTCTCCAAAGTTTGACAAGTCTAAGACTAACACCCATGGTAAAATATTTGTTTTAGAAAAAGACAATACTGGTGATGGCAAAATCAATCTTGAAGACTTGGAGTGGGACTATCTTGAAGGTGATGGTGATTTCAGGAGTGAAGAGGTTAAAAAGCTAAGAGACGAAGCGGATATTATCGTAACGAATCCGCCATTCTCACTTTTTAGAGAGTTTCTTGCATGGATTGTTGAGGCTGATAAGCAGTTTATCATTCTTGGCAATATAAATTGTATTACATATAAGGAAGTTTTTCCTCTATTCAAATACAATAAAATGTGGCTTGGTGTAACGAATTTTAATAGGGGTATGTTTTTTAGGGTTCCTGACGATTTTGAATATGCTCCAACCTATAAGTTTGATAAAGAAATTAATGGTATAAAAGTTAATAGAGTTTCTGGGATTTGTTGGTATACTAATATAGAGCACGGTAGGCGTCATCATCCGTTGAATTTACTGACAAAAGAGGATAATATAAAGTATAGTAAACACAAAGAAATCAATGGAATCGGCTACATGCCTTACGATAACTATAATGCTATCGAAGTCAATTACTTTGATGCGATACCTTCGGATTATGATGGTATCATGGGTGTATCTATCACTTTCTTAGACAAATATTGCCCAGAGCAATTTGATATTATTTGGCAAGCTTGTGGAAATACAAGAGCATCTGCACCTAAGGACATATTAAAAGAAATCGGATACTCCGTTCATCCTGAAGATAGAGGAGGATGTGGTGTCGTAAATAATAAGAGACAATATGCCCGAATTTTAATTCGTAAAAAGCAATAAATCATGGAAGCAACATTACATACATATACAGTAAAGGAGCTATGTGAAGGATTCACATATAGTGAACTTGATGGAAAGGGGTTGTATGGTTTGGCTGGCAAGCTTACCATTCAACCTGAATACCAGCGCAACTATCTCTATAGTGAGAACAATAGTGAAAAAGAAGCCGCTGTAATTGATTCGGTGTTGAACAAATATCCACTGGGATTACTTTATTTCAACAAACTTCCTGATGGACGTTTGGAGGTACTTGATGGGCAGCAGCGTATTACAAGTCTTGGAAGATATCTGATTGGTAAGTTTTCTTATATGAAAGACGGTGATCCTTATAAATTCAAATCCTTGAATGAAGAGGAAAAAAAACGTATTGAGAACACTACGTTACTTGCATACATTTGCGAAGGTACGGAGTCTGAAATCAAGGAGTGGTTTGAAATTATCAACATAGGTGGTATCAAGCTCAATGACCAGGAGAAACTGAATGCGATTTATTCCGGACCATTCGTTAGCTTAGCCCGAAAGGAGTTTAGTAATAAGGAAGATAGTCATATGCAGAAATGGGGATGCTACATCTCTGGCTCAGCCAACAGACAGGAAATTCTGCAAGAAGCCTTGCGATGGGTTAGTCATGGCAACATCAAGGATTATATGCAGGAGCATCGTCGTGATACCGATATCAATGAACTCAAACTATATTTCAACGATGTCATTTCATGGATAGAGCAGACTTTTGATGATGTCTATCCCAAGATGAAGGGATTGAATTGGGGAGAACTCTACGAAAAGTACCATACTACTCCATACGATCATATCAAGGTTTCACAAAAGGTGAAAGAGCTTTATAACGATCCATGTGTTCAAGATAAAAAGAACGTATTTGAATATGTGCTTGGCGGTTGTAAGGATACAAGACTTCTGAATGTCCGTGTCTTCGATGACAATACCAAACGTAGGGTTTATGAACGGCAGACGGCAGATGCCAAAAAGAAGCATGAAAGCAATTGTCGTCTTTGTGCTTGTGGCGATGGTCCCAATAAGGATAAAATTTGGGCATTGAAAGAGATGGAAGCCGACCATGTGAAGGCATGGGTTAACGGCGGAGCTACAGATGAAAGCAACTGTCAGATGCTCTGCAAGACCCATAACCGTTCGAAAGGCAACAGATAAAATGAAATGTTTAGTTTAAATTAAAATATCAAATTTATGAAAAAGTATTTATTTTTAATGTTGCTCCTGTTTATTGGAGCATTTGCAACGACAGCTTTCACAAGCTGCAGTTCTGACGATGACGATTCTAAGGTTCAAGATTTAAGTATCGTTGGTACTTGGAGAGATCAGTCTAAAATCAAGGATGCTGTATGGACCTTTAACAAAGATGGAAAAGGCTATTGTGAAGAGAAAATGTCAGCGATATCCTATAAAATTGCTTTCACATTTACCTTTGATGGTAATACATTGGCAATTTCTTCAAAAGGCAATGGAAAGACATATAACCAAGCTTATAAAGTTATCATTAACAAAGTTAATTTGATTAAGGCAACAGGTGAAAATGGTGAAACTTTGTCCTTGGAGAAAATAAAATAAAGATTAACAACATTAAGCGTATATCTTTAAACGCGAATTCAACAAGCAATTACACTACCAGCTTATTCGCCAAAATCTCTCTCTTATAGATGAATTTTATTTCTTTGCAGAAAGAATGGCTTGCTGTTGTCATTTACAGGCTTATTTATCGGCTCATTTACAGGCTCATTTTGTATATGCAACGTTAATTTAACTGATGATAGTGCAGTATCGTTACCAAGCGTAGCGGTGTAATCGGTATCATGCAGTCGTCATATTTTATATTGAAATAAAAATTCCCCAACCCGCTTGAAAAAGTTGGTTGGGGTTATTTGTATGATATCCAGTATAAAAGAAAAACGTTAGTTTTCACTTTTATTAGTTGCTCAGATTTTGAACCATGTCCAAAGGTAGCTGGGTCGCTTTAGCAACCTGTTCTGTTGGAAGCCCCATAGCCAGCAAACGTTGAGCTGTTTCAATGTTAGCTTCTATTCTACCTTCCCTTTTCGCCGTATCAATAGAGTTCTTGATATCCCGATATGCCATCTTGCTTGCTTCATATTCCCGAATCTCCTGTGGTGTGAATTTGGCAATCTCGGCTTCTTCGAAAAGTCGGTCAAAAACCTTGTCGCACAGCTCCTTTGGGCGTTGGGTAAGCTTATAGAGGTTCTTCAGTGCATATAGCCATTTATCATACAATGTTTCCAGTTCATCCAAACTCTTGTTGAACTTGGCAATCTCTACATAGATAAACTCCAGCTTATCGTAGAAAATCTTGTGGGTAGCGGTATCGCACAACTGTACATGATGGCGGATCTTCTCCTTGTCGAAGGCATCCTCATTCATGTTGAAGTTGAGCAGGGCTACGGTATAGACATGATTGAGCTTGAAATCCCATTCACTCCCCTTTGGTGCCTGCTCGCGAATCGGGAAAGTGGAGTAGAAGAGAGAGCGGTCCTTGAAATACGTCTGGTAGGCGTTCTGCATTTCAACGATGAACTTCTCGCCGTTTTCTCCTTCGCAATACACGTCGAAGATTGCTTTGCGGTCGGTATAAACATCACCGACGTGCTCCGGGTTCAGATACGACACGTCCTTCACAACCTGTCTGCCATTAAACAAGCTGTTGAGAAAGCAGATGAGCAAATCTTTGTTCATTGCCGTTCCAAAAATGCGCTTGAAGCCGAAATCGGTCAGCAAGCTGATGTATCGTTCTTCAACCTGTTTCATACGATATTCATTTTATATTTTATTTCAATTTCTCGATTTGTTCCTGGGTTAGTCCAGAATACTTCATGATCAGATTGATGTCAACACCATCTGCCAGCATATTCCTGGCAATATCCAGGGCTTTCTGGTTCTTGCCTTTTTCCATACCTAATTCCATACCCTCAGCAAGTCCTTCTTGCTTAGCCGTATCAATAGAGTTCTTGATATCCCGGTATGCCATCTTACTTGCTTCATACTCCCTCAGTTCCTGAGGCGTGAATTTGGCAATCTCGGCTTCCTCAAAGAGACGGTCGAAAACCTTGTCGCACAACTCCTTTGGGCGTTGGGTAAGCTTATAGAGGTTTTTCAGTGCATATAGCCATTTATCATACAATGTTTCCAGTTCATCCAAACTCTTGTTGAACTTGGCAATCTCTACATAGATAAACTCCAGCTTATCGTAGAAAATCTTGTGGGTAGCGGTATCGCACAACTGTACATGATGGCGGATCTTCTCCTTGTCGAAGGCATCCTCATTCATGTTGAAGTTGAGCAGGGCTACGGTATAGACATGATTGAGCTTGAAATCCCATTCACTCCCCTTTGGTGCCTGCTCGCGAATCGGGAAAGTGGAGTAGAAGAGAGAGCGGTCCTTGAAATACGTCTGGTAGGCGTTCTGCATTTCAACGATGAACTTCTCGCCGTTTTCTCCTTCGCAATACACGTCGAAGATTGCTTTGCGGTCGGTATAAACATCACCGACGTGCTCCGGGTTCAGATACGACACGTCCTTCACAACCTGTCTGCCATTAAACAAGCTGTTGAGAAAGCAGATGAGCAAATCTTTGTTCATTGCCGTTCCAAAAATGCGCTTGAAGCCGAAATCGGTCAGCAAGTTGATGTATCGTTCTTCTACCTGTTTCATACGATTTATATTATATGCAAAGATAAACTTAATATTTGTAACATCCAAACTTTTAGGCTGTTTTTTAAGAAAATATAGTTTAAATTGTTTCTGTGGACAAGAGGCCCTCTGTTTTTTGCTTTTATTGAAGAAATTGTCAAGGAATCCTCGGTTTGCCCTGAAGTCATCTTCATATCTGAAGCTGCAATAGCTTTATTGGAAAATTTGTATAAAATAGTTTAATTTATAACGGTTATTGCAACATTTAATGTATATTTGCAATAAAATTCGGCGAATTTATGAAACTAAACAAGATTAATGATGTCTTAAGCAATAATAGGGTTATGGCAAATGAAATCATAAAGACCTCCGATAGCATAGAGGACTTATTTAGTAAGTGCGGTTTGGGGTGGGTTGGTCATATCCTAATCTCCGCAATATTAGGCAGTTCTATATAGTATATGCCAAAAGGCTAAATAGTGGTTATCCTTTTGATGTCAAAAATGCTAACCAGTGGTTAGCAAATTAAAAAAGTACCGATAATCAGATATTTAAGCTTTCTTGGAGCCACTATCTGATTCTGATGCGTGTGGAAAATCCAGACGCTCGCTCCTTTTATGAGATAGAGTGCATGCAGCAGCAATGGTCGAAAAGACAACTGCAGCGACAAGTGGGAAGTTGTCTTTATGAACGATTGGCCTTGAGCCGTGATAAGGACGAGGTCATGCGATTGGCAAAGGGCTTCTTGTTTGAGGCACGACAGAAGCGTTTCACTTTTGATGAAGACAACTATTATGTAGATTTGGTTTTCTATAATAGATTGCAGAGTTTGAGGAAAACAACATCGAATAATATTTTTAATTTGTGAGACAGCGTCTCACAAATTTGCCACTAAGTTTGTAAAGAATTAAAGAATCTACAAAATTTAAGGAGTTATTTGATGAGTGCAGCAAGATAATTTAAGCCTGAATAGGGTTGATAGAAAGAAATCATCCTATCCAGGCTTAATTTTTATCTTCTTCTTCCTCTGCCTTCGTTTCTTCCCTGATTTCCACGATTGCCTCCACGCTCGTTCTTGTCACCGCTGTTATAACGGTTCTTGCGATTGTGGTTGTCGTTATCGAAATTAGGATTGAAACTCTTTTTCTTCTTATCCTTGAAGAAACCGGCATTTGGGTCTTTCTGATTACGGAGTTCGGCTCTTGCTGCTGCTACCGCATCGCGGATGTTTGCATTCGTGGGTTTGCCTGACTTGAGAGATTTTCCATTGTTAAGGTATTTCTCTTCGTCATAGCAACCCACGTTGCCGTAACCCTTTGGGGCAAAGCGGTCTGAAGTATTTCTTCCACGACCTCTGCCAGCGTTTGCTTCTGGAACATTTCTGCCGGCTCCACGCTTGCCTTTAGCTCCTCTGCCAACCCCCGGATTATCATAGGTAGAACCAATTGCCTTGTCATCGTAATTGGTTTTCTTTCCCTTGTATCCGCGGTCAAAACTCTTCTTGTCGTAGAGCTTGTCGATGAGGTCGGCTCTGCCGATGCGGCGAAGTTCACTTTCGATGGCACGGCGCTCCTCTGGCTTATACCAGAAGAAGAACATGCGCTGGGCAAGCTTTTCCTTCTGCGTCTTGGCACTGAATACTGGTTCCAATGTATATGGATCATATCCCGTGTACCAGGTTTCCGTAGATATCGTCATTGGGGTAGGAGTGAAGTCCTGCACCTGCTCGAGATGGAAGTCGAGACCCTTGGTGATGACCGCCAGTTCCGCCATATCCTCTTCATGACAGCCCGGATGCGAACTGATGAAGTATGGGATGATCTGCTGGTTGAGTCCTTCTTCCTTGTTGATCTTGTCGAAGATGCGCTTGAACTCGTAGAACAGGTCGAACGATGGTTTGCGCATGAACTTCAAGACCTCAGGACTGGTATGCTCCGGTGCTACCTTCAATCGGCCGCTCACGTGTTTGGTAATCAGTTCGCGGGTATATTCCCTTGCTGCCTGGTTTACCTTCTCGTCCTTGCTCTTGTGCAGGAGCAGGTCGTAGCGCACACCACTACCGATGAAGCTCTTCTTGATGCCTGGCAGGGCATCTACGGCATGGTAAATCTCCAGCAGCTTGCTGTGGTCGGTATTCAGGTTCGGACAAATCTGTGGGTTCACACATGATGGTCGCTTGCATACCTCGCAAGCTTTCTGGTTCTTGCCATGCATGCCATACATATTAGCCGAAGGACCGCCCAGGTCGCTCAGATATCCCTTGAAATCTGGCATTTCGATGATTTTCTTTACCTCTTTCAGGATACTCTCCTTGCTTCGGCAAACCACGAACTTGCCCTGATGCGCTGAAATGGTACAGAACGAGCAACCGCCGAAGCAGCCGCGATGCAGGTTTACGGAGAACTTGATCATCTCGTATGCCGGAATGGTCTTGCCTTTGTACTTAGGATGAGGCAGACGGGTATAAGGCAGGTCGAAGGCGGCATCCAGTTCCTCGGTGGTTATCAGCGGGAACGGTGGATTCACCACCACATACTTGCCGTCGGTCTCCTGAATCATGCGCTGAGCATGCATCTTGTTGGCTTCTTCCTCCAGATGGCGCACGTTCTCTGCCTGTCCCTTCTTGTTGTGAAGGCACTCCTCATGACTGTGCAGGATGATGTCATCGTCCTTGAATCCGCCCGGAATGTCCTTCTCCTTGCAGTAGAAAGCCACCTGCGGCATCTCGTGAATCTGGTCCATGGTCTTGCCTTCGGCGAAGGCGTTGGCAAGTTCCACGATAGAGCGTTCGCCCATGCCGTAGAGAATGAGGTCGGCACCCGAATCGCAGAGGATACACTTGCGCAGCTCATCCTTCCAGTAGTCGTAGTGGCTGATGCGGCGCAACGAAGCCTCAATACCGCCCAGTGCCACAGGTACATCGGGATAGAGTTTCTTCAGTATCTGGGTATAGACGATAGACGGATAGTCGGGGCGCATGTCGTGACGGGAGTCGGGGCTGAAAGCATCTTCGCTGCGCATTCGGCGGTTTGCCGTGTAGCGATTCACCATCGAGTCCATAGCTCCCGGAGATACACCGAAGAAGAGGCGAGGACGACCGAGCTTCTTGAAGTCACGGAAGTCGCCATGCCAGTCGGGCTGTGGAACGATGGCTACACGATAGCCGTTTGCCTCCAGGATTCTTCCGAGGATAGCAGCCCCGAAGGATGGGTGGTCTACGTAGGCATCTCCCGAAAAGAGGATGACGTCCAGTTCATCCCATCCTCTGAGTTCGCACTCCTTCTTGGTGGTTGGCAGGAAGTCTGTTAACTTATAATCCATTCAAAATTATTTAATCATTTACTGCATCAGGTTCTGCTCCTGCAGCTTCTTCTGCTGCCTTCTTGTCCTTCCAGTCTACGTAGAGCAATACGAGATTGTGGAGACCGAGAGCCTTCATGTTCTGATGGTAGATTACGTCGAGGCAGAGGTCGAGCAACGCCTTGTCCTTGATGTCGCTGCTCTCCAGGAGAGAACGAACATTGAACTTCAACTTGTCGAGCACTTCCTCGTCGATGATACCATTGCTATCTACGAGGTTGCGGAGCAACTGATACTTGTCAATAGTCTCTAAATGCTGGTCGCTCACTTCGATAGAGCGTGTGCCAGACTGGTTTGCTTGAATTTTATACATATCTTTTTTTACTTTGAACATTGAACCTTGAACTTTGAACTTTATGATTTGCAAAGTTTGCTCAAATTGTTATTATTATGTTTATTCTTTTATTCTCCTATTCCGTTAAGAATTTGATTATTCTGTCAGGAACTTGAGGATTCCCAGCATGATGCCGTTGCGGGTTTTCTCATCGATGATACATTCCAATGGAAATCCCATGACGAAGGTTCGATAGCTGGAACTCTTGTATGCTACGGCTGCACTGGCACCTGAAGTATATTGCATCGCTGTGAAGGCTTTCTGCACTGCAGGATTTAATATCTCAGGATGGGTGGTGGCGTAGTGGCGATCGTTCAACTGACTGTAATAGTTGAACTCCATCCCCATGCCTGCCACACTATCCGTAGTATACACGATACTATCTCGTTCCGTGATGGTGGAATCTTCCGGGTTGATGTCCTGTACGATGAATCTGGTGCCCGTAGGCTCATAATTCACCTTGAGAATGTCATTCATGAAGGTTTGCTCCTCTTCAGTCTGCATGTCGCTTCCGTTATACGAACCGCTGATGAGCATCTTGCCTCCACTGAGTGCATAATAGGTGATGCGTTTCTGCAGGGCAGGGGTGAATGTCTTGTAATATTCACGGGTATAACCGTCATTTCGCTCCAGACCGTTGATAAGGTCTACTGCCTGATAGTTTTCCATCCTAACCTTGCCATTGGCGACTGCTTCGCTGGAACAGCTGGCAATGTTGTATTTGTTTGCCAAAGCGATGCTCCGTGCATGGCTTACTACATAGTTGAAATCATTGCCTGCCACAAACTTTCCTATCATCTCATTGCCGCAATAACCTAGTCCGTTGGTGGTTTCCTGTCCCATCCTGTTAATATCGAAGCTGGTCTGCTTTCCGCTCCATCCGGCTGTGAGTCCATAGCTGACACCTGGGTCTTTGTCGAAGTCGAAACCTTGGATAGAATCATTGTCTTCTACTTGTGGTGAAGCGAGACGATGGAAGTTGTTGACAACCAATACCGACTTCGTAGCTGTTGGATTGTAGAGTGCCGAGAGCGTTTCGGTTGGGAAGCTCTCGCCACCAGCGTTAAGGGCAGCCACCTTGAAACTATATAGTTTGCCTGGTTCCATCTTGATTTGACAGTTGGGACGTCTTACAACGGTTCCGTTGTCAAAACCTCCCTTGCCTTCAGCCTTATATACGATATATCGGGTAGGGCGTGCAGAAGGTTCGATGGAATCGAGCTGTGGAGTCCAGGAAAGATTTGCAAAATTATCATCCAGTTCTACGCTGAAGTTCTTGGGAGCCAGTGGCTGAACCACGTATGGCTTGTCATGATTGCTGTTTATATATCTCAAGATGGTCTTGTAGATAGACCGGGCTATGGCAAATTTTCCCATTGGGTCCTGTGCGATACGCATGTCCGGGAAACTCTGATGAGAGAGCATCTCAAGGATGGCTGAAGGAACCTCGGGCAGGCGAGTCTCCGAATAGTTGCGGTCCCATAGATAGCGCTTGCCAAACTCGCCATAGATAGCGCTGATATCTGTTACCAGATTATCACGTAGTGCTCTGGCAAAATCCTTGGAAGCCATTCTGGATACACCGCTGTTCAGCATACCATCGTTGAAATCGGTGGTGCAGATAGAGAGTGCGCCCCAGGTTGACTTACCGTCCCTGTTATATCCAGCATCGCTATGTAGTGCCAGCGAGAGTTCGATAGGAACATTTTTTCCTTCCAAAGCAGGCATGTATACACTGCCGCCACCCAGCCAGTTGGTCATCAGAGAGCGGGTGTTGATGTCATCTGCATAGTCGTTCTTGCCTTCTCTTCCACTGTAAACCTTGTAGGGTGCTCCGGCCCACTGAGCGTAATATCTCGCTCCTTCCAGGCAGCGGGGCAGTTCGCTCAGATTGCCTTCGCGTTCTATATTGCCCATACCGCCACCAAAGCGTACGGCATCTGTGGTTACAATGCCTCTCTTGGAAGACTGGTTGGTACATACCACCCGGTTGAACTCATTGCATCCACGGTCGAAATCGAAGGTGCCGAGGTATACCCAGGTTCCGCCACCCATCTTCTGGTTGACGCTGAATTCTGTTTTTTCTCCCTTATGATAGACGATGTATCTTGCATCGCTCACGCTCTTGGGTACCGTCTGGTAACTGACATAAACCGCATATTTTCCTTCTTCAGGGAAACGGGGCTGATAGCTGACCTGGCTGAATTTCTTCCGCTTGGTAGCTTTGGCTTTTCTTGCCGTACCCATGCGGAAAGGATTCTCGCCATCGCTGTATACGTTCTGCTTGTTGGCAAAGCCTACAGAGTCGCAATTGGTCCATTTCCTGCCGGTAGCCAATTCTTTGTAGCATACTGATTTTTCTGCATCATCGTTGTCTACAATGATTTCGTTCTTTTGCCAGTCTCTTTCGCGGGGCGTAAATACCACGGCACCTGCATTTTGCAACATTGGGATGAGATAAGGCACCACAATGGTTTGGGTGAAGAGGTCTTCCGTTGTACAAAAGAGGTTGGGGCGTTGCCATTTCCAACGGCGGAGATCATTGCAATAATAGCGGCCGTGGGAAGCCCATAAAGAGATATGCCGGTTTGACAGACCTGCTGTTGGGAAATAAGGACGGGAGGCATTGAATACCCATGGGTCGTCATCGTAATCTATACCTTCCCAAGCCAGGCTGTTGCCTTCATCGTAGGTAGCAAAAGACGATTTGCCGTTAGCTTGGAATATAATTCCGGTAGCCAACAGCAAACTGCTTACTAAACAATATGTTATATGTTGATGTTTCACTTTTCTTTTTAACCCTCTTTTTTTAGTCTACTTCGCCAATGGTGAACTTCTCAGGCTTCTTGCCTTTAAAGTCCTTGAAGTAGAGTTTTATCTCGCGCATGTCTTTATCTACATCTCCAGAAGGAATGACGACTTTGTTGCACTGGATAAGGCGACGTTGGAAGTCAACCCCGTAGAGATAGATAGGCAGACCAGCCTTGAGGGCAATGAAGTAAAAGCCCTTTTTCCAGTCTGGATTCAGTGAGCGGGTGCCCTCTGGAGTAATGCAAAGTCCAAAGCTTTCGCGCTTCTTGGCTTCTTCTGCAAGGTTGTCGGTCATGCTGGTGTGCTTGCTGCGCCAAACCGGAATGCCTCCCATTCTGCGGAAGATGGGACCTAGAGGCCAGAAAAACCATTCTTTCTTCATGAGGAAATTGCACTTCATACCCTCTGCGTGTTCGAACAGCTGACCGAGAATCAAATCCCAGTTGCTGGTATGAGGAGCTAAGCAGATGATATACTTTTCAGGAAGTTCGAAGGCTACATCCTTTTTCCATCCCAAACGCTTGTACAATACCCACTGACAGATGTTTCTTATCATTATTTTTTATGTTATATATAAAAATAGGTGAAAAGAGGAGTCTTGGAAAGAAACTCCTCTTATTCCCTTATTTCTTTTAATTCTTTTCTCTTTCTGACGTGTCGCTATCCCAAATTAGCGATTTGATTCACCACTTCGCTTACCTGCTTGTTGAAATCCTTAATCAAGTTCTGGTAATAGACGCCAGCCTTGATGCCAGGTTCCGGGTGAGAAACTCGGCTGATGAAATCGTTGTTAATCATCACCACTGAAGACAGAATTCCATCTACGTCTTCCTGACTCGGTTTGCCGTTATACAAGGAGGCAGCTACAGTCTCAGCGAAAAGCTCGCTGGTGATGTAGTTAATAGTGCGTTTTAAATCTCTTTTGTTAGCCATATTATAATCTTTTAGTTAATAAATGATTCGAAATATTGGTCAAAGATAATCATTTTCTTTGTAAATCCAATATTTTTTCAGAAAAAATCTTCTTATTAACGCATTTTTAGCATTTTTCTTTCCGTATCTCGCAGAAAAACCTTAAATTTGCAGTGTTTTTGAAGTTTCAACTAATTAAATATTAATAAAAGAATTATGGAAAAAAGTGCATTGCAGATTGCAAGAGCTGCTTATCAGCCAAAGTTGCCAAAGGCGCTTCAGGGTCCTGTTAAGGCAGTTGAGGGTGCAGCAACTCAGTCAGTAGGTAACCAGGAAGAAATCAAGGCTCTCTTCCCTAACACATACGGTATGCCTGTTATTACTTTCGAGGCTGGCGAGGCTCAGGAACTCCCTGCTTTCAACGTAGGTGTTATCCTTTCTGGCGGTCAGGCTCCTGGCGGTCACAACGTTATCTCTGGTCTCTTCGACGGCGTGAAGTCTCTCAACCCAGCTAACAAGCTCTATGGCTTCATCCTCGGTCCTGGTGGTCTCGTTGATCACAAGTATATGGAGATTACTTCTGAGCTCATGGACGAGTACCGCAACACTGGTGGTTTCGATATCATCGGTTCTGGCCGTACCAAGTTGGAGAAGGAAGACCAGTTTGAGAAGGGTATCGAGATTCTCCGTGAACTCGGTATCAAGGCGCTCGTTATCATCGGTGGTGACGATTCTAACACCAATGCTTGCGTTCTCGCTGAGTACTATGCTGCCAAGAAGTATGGCGTTCAGGTAATCGGTTGTCCTAAGACTATCGACGGTGACTTGAAGAACGAGCAGATTGAGACTTCTTTCGGTTTCGATACAGCATGTAAGACATATTCTGAGCTCATCGGTAACATCGAGCGCGACTGTAATTCTGCACGTAAGTACTGGCACTTCATCAAGTTGATGGGTCGTTCAGCTTCTCACATCGCTCTTGAGTGCGCACTCCAGACTCAGCCAAACATCTGTTTGATTTCTGAGGAGGTAGAGGCTAAGGAAATGTCACTCGATGATGTTGTTACTTATATTGCAACTGCAGTAGCTAACCGTGCTGCTGAGGGCAACAACTTCGGTACTGTTCTCATCCCAGAGGGCTTGATCGAGTTCATCCCAGCTATCAAGAAGCTTATCGCAGAATTGAACGAGGTTCTTACAGACCCTGCAACAGGCGAGAGCCGTGAGTTTGCAAGTGCTGAGGAGCAGATTGCATTCGTTAAGGGTGCCATCGCTAAGGACAACCTCGCTGTATTGGAGTCTTTGCCAGCTGACGTAGCTCGCCAGCTCTGCCTCGACCGTGACCCTCACGGAAACGTACAGGTTTCTCTCATCGAGACAGAGAAGTTGCTCTCTCGTATGGTAGCTGAGAAGTTGGCTGCTTGGAAGAAGGAGGGTAAGTTCGTAGGTAAGTTCTCAGCTCAGCACCACTTCTTCGGTTACGAGGGACGTTGCGCAGCTCCTTCTAACTACGATGCAGACTACTGCTACTCACTCGGTTTCAACGCATCTCGCCTCATCGCTAACGGCAAGACTGGTTACATGTCAATCATCAAGAACACAACAGCTCCTGCAGCTGAGTGGATTGCTGGTGGTGTGCCTATCACAATGATGATGAACATCGAGCGTCGTAACGGTGCCAACAAGCCAGTAATCCGCAAGGCTCTCGTAGAGCTCGACGGTGCTCCATTCAAGTTCTTCGCTTCTAAGCGTGAGCAGTGGGCTAAGGAGACAGCTTTTGTATATCCAGGTCCTATCCAGTACTGGGGTCCATCTGAGGTTTGCGACCAGACCACAAAGACTCTCCAGTTGGAGCAGGCTAAGTAAGAAATATGTTTCTGATGATTCAGGAATAAACATTCTTATATAGGTGCTAGATTCTTCTAGCCGACCTTTAGGGAGGGGATGTCTTGCCGTAGGCTGTATAGCCATGCATGCACCTCCTCCCTCTTTTTTATATATAATTCATTATCATGGTAAACAAACAAACTAGCAACAACAACAAATGTGGTGGAGCGAAGAAAACTTCTTCTTCCCCGGTCAGAACCACGGCGAAGCGACCTGCCCGTAGACGTAGGTCCAGACGTTCGTCGGGGCTTTGGAGCCGTTATCCCCGTTGGGCTTGGTGGATTGGCGGAATAGCAGTTGTTGTACTGTATGTTTTTTTGTTTTACCATTTCTTCGTAGGTCCTACCGGTTTTAGATGGCGTGCGCTTTATGGTGATGAGGTATATCCTGAAGGATATGAAATTCATGGCATAGATATCTCTCATTATCAGGGAGATATAGATTGGGAGCAGCTTAAGAATGCAATGATTAAGGGATGCCCTGTGCGTTTTGTCATCATTAAGAGCACTGAGGGCTCCAGCAGGTTGGATGAGAATTTCCGTTCTAATTTCAATCAGGCTCGCGATTTTGGCTTTATCCGTGGTGTATATCATTTCTGGAGCAATAAATCTACGGCTCGTGAACAGGCTTATTATTTCCTGCAGCAAGTGCATCTTACCGATGGAGATTTGCCGCCGGTGCTTGACATCGAGCACAAACCGGATGATAAGAGCGTGGAGGATTTTCAGCGTGATGTACTTACGTGGTTGCATATCGTAGAAGACAGGTATCATGTGAAGCCTATCATCTATACTTATTATAAGTTTAAGGAGCAATACCTAAGTGCGCCGGTTTTTGATGATTATCCTTATTGGATAGCCCATTATTATGTGGACAAGGTGCAATACAAGGGCAAATGGAAGTTCTGGCAGCATACGGATGCTGGTAAGTTGCCTGGCATCAAGGGATATGTAGATTTTGATATCTACAATGGAAGTTATTACGACTTGAAGCAATTGTGCATAGGAAGTAATAACAATGAGAAAATATTTAACGAGTGACGGAATGTGTAAGGTGTAATTCATCATGTACAATGAAAAATGTACTTTATGAATTACACCTTATATTTTTACTGTTGATAGGGTAATCTGACGCTCTGGCTTTTCTATTCCCCAAGTACTAGGCATGCCCAGTTGTTGTCAACATGACGGTTGGTTTCGTGAAGTCCAAGCTCTGTAGCATTTTCCAGCAAAACAGGAATGTCCTCTTCGTAGAATCCGCTGAGTATCAGAGAGCCACCAATGTTCATGACGCTGCGGAACAGTTTCATGTCTTCAAGCAGGATGTTGCGGTTGATGTTTGCCATCACTACATCAAATACGCCGCTGACATGGTTGAGTACGCTGCTGTTTCCGAAGAATACTTCCATATTGTCAACGCCATTGAGGACAGCATTATGTTTGGCATTTTCAACGCTCCATTCGTCGATGTCATATCCTACAACATCTTTGGCTCCTAGTTTGGAAGAGGTGAGTCCCAAAATGCCGGTTCCGGTACCGCAATCCAGAATGCGTTTGGTCTTGATAGGCATCTGGAGCAATTGCGAGATAATCATACGGGTAGTCTCATGATTTCCTGTGCCAAAGGCAAGTTTTGCTTCAATACCTATCTCGATGATGTCCGGACGGTTACTTGTGTCTGGATAGAGTTCTGGATGCTTGGCATCGTATATAACAACTTGGTCGTCCACAAAAATAGGAGCGAATCCTTGTTCCTCCCATTCCTGATTCCAGTCTTTGTCCTCGGCATCCTGGATGTCATAGGTGATTTGGGTATCCATGATAGGAAAATCAGAGATATAGGCATCAAGCGCCTCCTTATCGAAAAGGTCTTTCTGTACGTATGCCTCCATGCCTGTTTCCGTTTCCTCGAACGATTCAAATCCAGCCTCGGCAGCTCCGTCGGCAAGGAGGTCGCGAGCTGCTTCCATCAGGTCGGGAGCGGTCTCAATATTGAATGATGCTACTAAGTATTTCATGCCTTTTTATGTGTATAAATGTTGAAAAACGTTTGAATTCATTTAATTTTTCTGCAAAATTATAAAAAATAGGGGAAATCCTACCATTATTTAGGGTTTTTCTGTACTTTTGCAGTAAGATATGCAATATTTTTGCATTATGATTATTATATTTATATAAATAATAACCCAAAATGGAGTAAAAACTCCATATCAAAATAGGAGAATAGTAAAATGAAAAAGATGTATCTTCTAGCAGTCCTCATGGCAGCAACCATGCCTTTTACGGCAATGGCGCAGGACGATGACCTCTACTTCAATCCAAAGAAAGAGGCCAAGAAGCAAGCTGAGCATCGTGCGCAATTACAGCGTGCTTATGCCGAGCAGAAAGCACGTAGAGACAGTATATATGCCTTGTACTGGAGTGGAAGCAACCGAAGCGTGGATGAATATAATCGCGGTGGTAGATTCTTGAGTCATTATGAGAATGTAGGGAAAGATTCCCTGGGTAATGATATCATCCAGTTTCATGTAGGAAAGGGTGTTGCTCCTGACAGTATCTATGATGATGCTTATTTTGCACAGAAATATGCTGACCCGGAAGAAGACTTCAGCCGTACTCGGGAAATGAGCCGTTGGGATGGATATTATAATCCTTGGTTCTATGACTATTACGGCTATGGTCCTTATTACTGGCGCAGCCGTATGTGGGGATGGCACAATCCTTGGCGTTACGGATATTATGCCGGCTGGTATGATCCTTGGTTTGACCCTTGGTACGATCCATGGTATTATGGCTATGCTGGTTGGTATGGTGGCTGGTACAGCCCATGGTACTATGGCTGGGGTGGATATTATAACCCATGGTATTGGGGTGGTCCGATGATAGGTCATGTAAGTTATGGCGGATTTGCTGGCAACAAGCGTTATAACAACCCGGGCCGTATCGATGGTTCTAATCATCGGTTTACTGGCATTGCTGGTAATAATCGCAATACTTATTCGCGCCGAAGTGGATCTAATCGCAGCTTTGGTCAGCGCCAGAATAACGGCAACTACAACTACAACAATAACAACTCTTCTTGGGGTAGTCGCGGCAATTCAGGCTTTGGTAACAGTGGCGGCAGCTTCGGAGGTGGTAGCTTCAGTGGCGGTGGCCGTTCCGGTGGCGGTAGCTTCGGTGGCGGTGGCGGTCACTCTGGTGGCGGCAGCTTCGGTGGAAGAAGATAAAATGATAACAATAATTAGTATTTGAGAAGATTATGAATAATTTAAAACATATATTCTTTGCCAGTATGCTCATGGCTAGCATGACTGCTGCTGCGCAAGAAACTTATCAGGACGCTAAGTTGGCTGCACCCCAGCTTACCGGTACTGCCCGCTATGTGGGTATGGGTGGTGCTATGGAAGCTTTGGGTGCCGATATTTCCACTATCAGCAGTAACCCTGCTGGTGTTGGTCTTTTCCGTAGAAATCAAGTGACTCTTACTGCAGGAGTTATTGCTCAGACAGACGCAGAGAATTATACGGAATACAATGCTTCTACTATTACCTTTAATGGTAAGAAGAGTCATCCTACCTTTGACCAGGTGGGTATCGTATGGAGTCCGAAAAACAAAGGTACCAATTGGCTGAATCTGGCTTTCAATTATCATAAGAGTGCTGATTTTGGACAAATTCTGAATGCTGCCGGAGCATTGAAGGATGTTTCTCTTAATAAGATAACCGCAGCTAAGAATTTCAAGGAGTATGCGGGGTGGACCAGTCAGGACGCCAACCTTGGTGGGTATAAGGATAATTCAGGAAACTATCAGCCTGGTTTGTTTACTGTTCCTACCGATGGTGGCTTGGCTTATGCTGAGGCTAATCAGTATTTGTTTGGTCAGTATCAGCATGGTTATATCGGTACCTATGATTTCAATATCAGTGGATCGCTTAATAATCAGGTTTGGCTGGGTCTGACCATCGGTCTTCATGACGTTCATTACAATAGTAATTCCTTTTATTCCGAAAACTTCGTTGACGGCAATATAATGGATTCTTTTGAACAGCTGAAGATTACAGGTACTGGATTTGATGTGAAGGCAGGTGTTATCTTCCGTCCTGTCAAGGATTCTCCTTTCCGTATTGGTGCTTATTTCAATAGCCCTATCTTCTATGATCTTACGGTTAGTGGTGATAATGATATTAGTATTTGGGGAAACAATGATCCTGCTACCTATGAGGAAAAAGATGGAAGTCAGCAGCCTTGTTATGTCAAGGGTGATAGAGGTCAGAGTATAGATTATGATTTCCGTCTCAATACACCATGGAAGGTGGGTGCCAGCTTGGGCCATACAGTAAGTAATTATCTGGCTCTTGGTGCAACTTATGAGTATGCATGGTACGACCATATGGACAACCGTGTAAAAGATGGCGGTTATTATGATGCTTATTGGGGAGAGTATTATGAGAGCAGTAGCAGTGACGAGGCTATGAATAACGATACCCGATTGAATCTGCAAGGTGTAAGCACCTTGAAGTTGGGTGCAGAGATCAAGCCTGTTGACATGTTGTCTGTCCGATTGGGTTATAATTACGTATCGCCAATGTATAAGGATAATGCCTTGCGTGATCAGACATTTGATAGCAATGGTGTTTATATAGCTTCTTCTGCCGATTATACCAACTGGAAGGCGATGAATCGTTTCACCCTGGGTGTAGGTTTCAATTACCAGAATCTGGCTATAGATGTAGCTTATCAGTATTCTACTCAGAAGGGAGATTTCTATCCATTCGAAAGTTTCTCAGATATGGGTTGTTCTGTTAAGGCTACTCAGGTAGAGAATAATCGTCATCAATTATTGATGACAGTAGGCTATAAGTTTTAAAAAATGTAAAATTTAGAGACATTTTGGACGAACCGATAAAAAATAGTATAATTTATTTGGTTGTTTCAAATATTTGTTCTATCTTTGCATTGCGATTAGGATAAGAGGCGGTTCTTATCCGGTGTTTAAATTACAAAAGACTTTTGAGGTCTCTCTATGTAGAGGTTCTCATAAGAAAATGATATTAGTTTTTTTAGTGGTTAATTTAGTTTTAGTAAGTATGTGATAGGATCTGTTGTGAAACAGGTCCTATTTTTTGTTGCTGGTAGTCATGTATGTATATAGTGAAAGCAGCGGGGTGAAGTGAGGGGATGATATAAAACAAAAAAGCGTTTCCAAAAAGGAAACGCTTCTCTTTGTACACCCTTAGGGATTCGAACCCTAGACCCACTGATTAAGAGTCAGTTGCTCTACCAACTGAGCTAAGGGTGCAACTTTTATTGATTGCTTGTGTAATCAAAAGAAGTGATTCCGCAAGGATTCAAACCTTGAACCTCTTGATCCGTAGTCAAGTGCTCTATTCAGTTGAGCTACGGAACCATTCATATTGATTCTTAAGTAAGGCTGACTATTGAAGTGATTCCGCAAGGATTCAAACCTTGAACCTCTTGATCCGTAGTCAAGTGCTCTATTCAGTTGAGCTACGGAACCATTTCTTTAGCTTATTCTCAAGTTGTACACCCTTAGGGATTCGAACCCTAGACCCACTGATTAAGAGTCAGTTGCTCTACCAACTGAGCTAAGGGTGCATCTTCTTGATAGCCTCATTTCTGAATTGCGAGTGCAAAGGTACTACATTTTTTTGATTCCACCAAATTTTTTCGCAACTTTTTTCTATTTTTTTTTATTTTCTTTCTTGGTGAAGGTACCCAGCAGGTGTCTACAACCCTTATGATTGACCCCTGACAGTCGGTAGGTGCCGGAAGGTAATGTGCTGATATTTACCTGGTTATTGTTAATGAAGTATCTCTTGATTACCGTTCCTTGGAGCGTTTCAACCTCTGCAATCTTTGCATCCATTATTTTTGTAGTTTCTCCGAGGATTATCTTGTTGTCGTTGCAAACTAAGATTTTGGCTGCACCATAATGTTGGTGATTTCTTAGGATGTCGGCCTGATATTCTTGGGTTGCAGTGCTCTCTATGCCATATCCATCAGCAGAAGTGACGGCAAAATAGAGAGGATGTTCATCGGTATCTACATTTCCGGTGATGCTGATATGGGTTCCTTGATGTCGTGCAGCTATCAGATTACGGGCATCAGTGATGTCTACGGGGTAGGTTCTACTCGCATATACATTATTATATATATAAGGTGTAGTGATTTTGCTGCCATCCGTATATGTATTTACATTGCTCCATGATAAGCATAACTTTTCGCCAGCCTTAGCAACTTTGAACTGTTGAGGCTGTGAAGGCTGTTTGTTGCTTGCCCATGTCATCGGTGGAACGAGTGCAGGATATGGATTAAACTGAGTCGTGAAATCCAGGATGCCTTGTCTGTTGTCGAGCAGGAATTTGTTGCGGAAGAATGCGTAGCCCATTCCCAGGTTGCGGGTATGCTGCATTTCTGCCGTGATGTCTTTGATATTCCATTTGCCTTCACGTGGGTCAAGGAAGTAGATACCAAGACCTGGAACCACAATCTTGCCGTGGCTCTGTTCCTGCCAGTCGATAGCAAAAGGATAGAAATGCTCATCTCTAAAGTACATCATAGGGAAGAGTTCATCCATCAAGCCATCCCGTAACCAGCCTTGCGCATCTTGGCAAACTTTGGTGTTGGCATTCCAGCCGTGGCTCCAATATCTGCTCAAGTCATCATATTTACCCACAGGTGAACAGCTCATCTTGATCCAGGGTTTCTGTGATTTGACTGCGTCGTTGATCTTTTGTACGATATTGGTTATATACCGTCTGCCTTGTTCTCTGCTTACCTTGATGTTCCAGGTTTCTGGATAACGGATATAATCTAGGTGGATTCCATCTACATTATATCTGTTAGAGATTTCTCGGCATATTTGAGCAAGATAGTTTCCTGTACGACAGTCTTCTGGATTCATGTAGCCGTCGGCACCAATTTTGCGAATCAGGCCGGGAAACTTGGTTCGGAGTTTTTTGCAACCCAATGCATTCCATTTACCGACAGGGATAGTTACTATCCAAGCGTGAAGTTCCATGCCACGTTTGTGACATTCGTCGATGGCAAACTGTAATGCATCGTAGCCAGGACTTCTGCCGGGAAATCCGGAAAGGCAACCATCCCATGGCTCGTAGTCGGAGGGATATATCATGGTTCCTCTTATGCGGGTTTGCAGAAGCACGGTGTTGATATGTGCTTTTTGCAGGCGGTCAAGGATAGAACGAAGCTCTTGCTTCTGTTTCTCTGCTGATAGAGATGACTGAGCGTATGAATGCGGCCAGTCTATGCCGCCGATAGTGGTGAGCCATACGGCACGCACTTCGTGCTTGGGAGCTTGGTCGTTGAATACGATGCTAGTTGCTTTTTGTGTAGGTTCCTTGTATGTGTAGCTCTGCGCTTTTGAAGGCAAAACAGAGCACAAAAGGAAGAAAAATATCTTAATTCTGTGCATAATCTTACAATTTGGCAACAAAGATACTGATATTTTTCCGTATTTCAAATAAAAATAGTACTTTTGCCACTGAATAATTAAAAAACATGTGATTTAATCACAAAATAGGAGAGAATTTTAAAAAAAATACAAGAAAATGGTCAGTTTTATCATTAGTTTAGTGGCTCTTGTTTTGGGCTACATGCTTTATGGAAAATTTGTGGCGAGAGTGTTCGGTCCTGATGACCGCCCTACGCCAGCAGTGACCAAAGCCGATGGTGTCGACTTCATGGTGCTGCCAAGTTGGAAAATCTTTATGATTCAGTTCCTCAATATTGCGGGAACGGGACCAATTTTTGGAGCCATCATGGGTGCCTGGTACGGACCGGTGGCTTATTTGTGGATCATCTTCGGATGTATCTTTGCAGGAGCCATGCACGATTATATGAGTGGTATGCTCAGTATCCGTAATGGCGGTGCTGGATTGCCGGAGTTGGTGGGCAAGTATCTCGGCGGAACCACCAAGAAGGTGATGCTGGTATTCTCTGTATTGCTTTTGATGATGGTGGGTGCTGTATTTGTGTACAGCCCTGCTGTGATATTGAAAGATATATGGGGCAGTCAGATGATGTGGATATTGGTTATCTTCCTTTATTATATCATAGCAACATTGTTGCCTATTGATAAGATTATCGGTAAGGTATATCCTCTCTTCGCTTTTTCGCTTCTGTTTATGGCAGGAGCGTTGATGATCGGTTTGTTCTTGAAATGGCCTACATTGCCAGAACTTTGGAGCAATTTGAGTGATTCCAATCTGAACGAGAATCCGGCATGGTTGGGTGCCGAGGGATATATGGCTGTCAATCCGTTGTTCCCTTGCCTCTTCATTACCATTGCATGCGGTGCCATCAGTGGTTTCCATGCAACACAGAGTCCGTTGATGGCTCGTTGTATGAAGAATGAGAAGATGGGACGTCCTATATTCTATGGAGCGATGATTACAGAGGGTATTGTTGCTGTGATTTGGGCTACCGTTTCCATGTACTTCTTCTATTATGGAGGATGGCGTGAATGCGTATCTCCTGAGGTGGCTCAGGAGTTTATTGCGCAGGCTGATGGAGGTAAGTCTCTCCTTCAGCATTTCACAGCTCCGCAAGTGGTAAAGCTGGTTTGCTCCAGTTGGCTTGGTGTAGCTGGTGGTATCCTTGCACTGTTGGGAGTTGTAGCCGCTCCTATCACGAGTGGTGATACAGCTTTGAGAAGTGCACGCCTTATCATTGCTGAGTTTATCGGATTGGAACAGCGCTCTATGCGTAAGCGATTATATGTATGCATACCATTGTTTGCTGCTACAGTGGGCATTCTGGTATGGCAGATGGAGAATCCGGATGGATTCAATATCATTTGGCAGTATTTCGGATGGGCCAATCAGACTTTGTCTGTGTTCACTCTTTGGACTATAACTGTTTATCTGGTACAGCAGAAGAAACCGTTTATTATCACCTTGGTACCTGCCCTGTTTATGACAGTGGTTTGCTCTACCTTCCTGTTGATATCTCCACAGGCGTTAGGACTTGATGGTACTCTCGGCTATTCGGGTAGTGTCATTATCCTGGTGGTAGCATTGGTGTGGTTCTTCTCTTGGTTTAAGAAAAGAAATAAATAATATTAACTAATACACATTATTATGCGTATAAAAAAAATAGCTGTTGTGGCATTGGGTCTGATGGTATCTGTTGGAGCTCATGCCCAGTTTGAAAGTGGAAAACAATATTGTGGTGCGTCATTGACGGGCTTGAATTTGAGTTATAATGGCTCAGAGGAACTCAGCCTTGGTATTCAGGCTAAGGCTGGTTATTTTTTCGAAGACGATATGATGCTTCTGGCACAGGCTGAGTATAAGCATTCTGGCTTGGAGGGCGTGAAGGATTATTGGGCCTTGGGCGCTCAGGGCAGATATTATATCGAGCAGAATGGTATTTATCTGGGGGCTGGCATGAAGTTGATTCATACCGGCAGTTATAATGATGTGATGCCTGGTGTTGAGGTAGGATATGCATTCTTCGTGAGTAAGCAGGTTACCATAGAACCTGCAGTGTATTATGATCAGAGTTTTAAGAATCATTCCGATTATTCTACTGTAGGCGTGAAGGTCGGAATAGGTATTTATTTGTAATAGAATATGCAGCAACAGTTTTCATCGGCATTGCTGGAGAAGGCGGTGGCTGAGTTTGCTAAGCTACCGGGCGTAGGGCGTAAGACCGCCTTGCGCCTTGTGCTTTTTATGCTCCGCCAGAGTGGGGAAGAGGTTGAACAGTTTGTCAATTCTATCTCCAAAATGAAGCGTGAAGTAAAGTATTGTCGCATATGCCATAATATCAGCGATACGGATGTATGTCCAATCTGCTCTGATTCACGTCGGGATACTACTACGGTTTGTGTGGTAGAGAATGTGCAGGATGTATTGGCAGTAGAAAATACACAGCAGTTCCATGGTCTCTATCATGTGTTGGGAGGGATTATTTCACCGATGGATGGTATTGGACCTTCTGATATAGAAATAGAATCATTGGTGCAGCGTGTGGCAGCTGGAGGTATCAAGGAAGTAATCTTTGCGTTGAGCAGTACAATGGAGGGTGATACCACCAATTTCTACATCTCCCGTAAACTTGCTGATTTTCCGGTGAAACTATCGGTTATCGCCCGTGGTATCTCTGTGGGTGATGAATTGGAATACACGGATGAGGTTACGCTGGGTAGAAGCATTCTCAATCGTACTCCTTTCGAAAGATAGCTATATATAAAAGGTAATCAAGTATTAAACTCTACATATTTAAATAATAATGAATATCAAACAAGTACAACGAATATTATTGACCAACTTCTTCTTTATGGTTGTTGTCACTTTGCTGTTGGTAGGTCTTTATGAAACGGAAATTCTTACTCCTACTGATATGGCATCCGATGCAACCTTGATGTTTGTCATTCTCACCATGATGGAGTTGGTAACCATTGTGGCTATTCCTTTTGCGTTGAAAATGTTCAGTTTGAAGGCTGTCCGCCGTAAGTTGGTGGCTCGCAAGGGTGATGCGCTTTTGCCTTGGGGTACAGCGCGTCTTAATATGCTTTGTCTGCCGATGTTGATCAATACTTTCATGTATTATCAGACCATGTCACCGGCTTTTGGCTATATGGCAATTATTCTTTTCCTTTGTCTTTTCTTTGTTTATCCTAGCATTGGCAGATGTGAGGCTGAGGTTAGTGAAGATTGAACGCTTGATTTATGAAATTATCTGTTATTATTGTCAGCTATAATGTCAAGTACTATATAGATCAATGTCTACGTTCTGTACTGAAGGCCATTGATATGGTGGATGTGGAACGCAAAGGAAATCAGGTGGAAATAATCGTTGTGGATAATCATTCTACCGATGGGTCTGTGAAGTATCTTGAAAAGCGCTATCCTAAGAACTTGTATCCTATGCTGAAGATTGTGAGCAGTGTGCATAATCTGGGCTTCGCCCGTGCCAACAACATTGCCATTCGTCAGAGCAAGGGCGCGTATGTTCTCTTGTTGAATCCTGATACAATCGTAGGTGAACATGTTCTTGAGGAATGTCTTGGCTTTATGGATGCTCATTCTGATGCTGGTGCTTTGGGGGTGAGAATGATTGGTGCTAATGGGCAGGTGGCGATGGAAAGCAGGCGTGGCTTGCCTTCTCCGATGGTGGCTTTTTATAAGATGATGGGCTTTTGTGCCCGCTGGCCAAAGAGCAAGGTGTTTGGCCGTTATTATATGGGTTATCTTCCTTGGAATGAACCTGCCCAAATCGATGTTGTGAGTGGGGCTTTCTGCATGTTGCGCCGTCAGGCTATAGAGAAAGTGGGATTGCTTGATGAGGATTTCTTTATGTATGGTGAGGATATCGATCTTTCTTATCGTATATTAAAGGGCGGTTTTCATAATTACTATTTGCCTGTAGATATCTTGCATTATAAGGGTGAGAGTACAGAAAAATCAAGTTTCAGATATGTGCATGTCTTTTATGAGGCAATGCTTATCTTCTTTCGCAAGCATTATTCGGGTATGTCTCTCTTGTTGAGTATTCCTATCAAGATTGCCATTTACGCCAAAGCTTCTGTGGCGTTAGTAAGGATGCTCTCGAAAAGAATGCGTAAGAGTTTGGGATTTTTCTCTCCATCCCAGAGAGATGATTCCCAATATTTGTTATTCGATGCTGATGAGATGAATTATGAGGATATGTTCCGCCATCTTAAGGAAAAGTCGGATGAGCAGGTGAAATTAGCCATTTATACCAAGAGCATTGGCAAGGTTATAACTGATAGATATGTCGTGGATAAGGAAGAAATGCCATATCTATAATGGATAAGTGTAATCTTGATATGTAATTAATGTACGCGCGTACAATATTTATATATATAAATCAAAAAGTCATTACTGTATGAATGAAATGAATGGTAAAGGTAGTAAACCTTTGGTTTATTTGCGAGCTTTGGAGATGGAGGATATTGAGTTTCTCTATGAAGTGGAAAATGATAGAAGTTTGTGGGGAGTAGGGTGTACCAATGTACCTTACTCTCGCCAAATGCTGATAGATTATATAGCCAGTGCTTCGGCAGATATTTATGCTGATCGCCAGATGCGCCTTATTATAGAGAATGGACAGCATGAAACGGTGGGTATGGTAGACCTGATAAATTTTGATCCGCGTCATCTTCGTGCTGAAATCGGCATTGTTATCAAGGATGAAGTTCGTGGAAAAGGATATGCTCAAGAAGCAATTCGCCAATTATTGGTATATTCTAAAGAAATTTTACACCTTCATCAGTTGTATGCCATTGTCTCTACCAAAAATGAGAAGGCTGTGAAAATGTTACATTCTGTAGGGTTCGAGGGGAGTAAAATGCTCAAAGAATGGCTATTTGAGGGTGATTTCTACGTAGATGCCTATCTTTTTCAATGTTTTTTGTAAAAAAGTTGCAGAAAAATTTGGTGGAGTCAAATATTTGTAGTACCTTTGCAACCGCAAATGAAAAATGAGCGTTTAGCAATTCAATTTGATTTAATTGGTGCGTTAGTTCAGTTGGTTAGAATGCCTGCCTGTCACGCAGGAGGTCACGAGTTCGAGTCTCGTACGCACCGCTTAATCATTTGTCTTCTAAGCCACTTGTTTGGTGCGTTAGTTCAGTTGGTTAGAATGCCTGCCTGTCACGCAGGAGGTCACGAGTTCGAGTCTCGTACGCACCGC
>ERZ773248.1020-NODE-1020-length-27843-cov-17.955592_pt1 | contig 27843 bp, 20 predicted proteins | sample MGYA00580518_ERZ773248 | MGnify/ENA primary metagenome ERZ773248 (study PRJEB29015, sample SAMEA2737762) | human gut metagenome | biome: human gut; feature: human-associated habitat; material: faeces | place: China | collected 2012 ...
GGCAGAAATAAATTTTATTTTTTTAATTGTCTACTTGACGGGAAGCAGTTCAAAAAGTTAAGGCTAAATTGTTGCTTTTTTTGTTTGAGTTTCAAAACTTTTATGTGACAAACGTAGCTGTCTGTGATATTATAAAGATGATATAAGCGAAAAAGACTTTTGCAGAAACGAGACTGCCGTCATTGATTACACTAGAAAAAATATATACAGCATTGGGTGTGACATTATCGCAGTTTTTTCAGGAAAGTAATTCGGAGAATCTGACAGAAAAACAGAAAGAAGTTTTAAGGAGATGGAATGATCTGAGTACAAATGAGCAGGAAACAGTAATGTCAATGTTGCGTGGACTTTGGAAGTAGGAGAACAGTTCGAGTATATGTATCGGCTGTTCTTTTTTATTTTTCAGCGTTAAAGCGGTGAGGTTTTTCTTATGCACGATAGATTGTGGGAGTATAATAACATCAATATTTTTGCATAAGTTTAAAAACTATAATAGGATGATCGGCAAACCAGATGAAAATCTGGGACGCAAAGCTACAGGGCCTGTAAAATGGCAGCCAGTTGCATGAAATGAGATGCACTGTCTGTAGGACAGTGTTTTTTTATTTCATAGATATATGAAAAAAACGAAAAGGATAGTTAGGAATAGGCGAAAAATGAAAGGGAAAAGAGTGATTGCAGGCATTCTGCTTGCGGAAATTTTAGCAGTCACCCTGGCAGGGTGTAAAAACATAGATAACACCAGAGAAGAAACAGAAAAGCCGGTCATTACACTCGGCAGCGATAACTACCCACCATACAATTATTTGAATGAGGATGGTGTACCTACGGGCATAGATGTAGAACTTGCTACAGAAGCTTTCAAAAGAATGGGATATCAGGTGGATGTTGTCCAGATCAACTGGGAGAAGAAAAAAGAATTGGTAGAAAGCGGAGAGATTGACTGTATCATGGGCTGCTTTTCCATGGAAGGACGCCTTGATGATTACCGCTGGGCAGGACCATACATAGCAAGTCGACAGGTGGTAGCCGTAAACGAGAGCAGCGATATCTATAAGTTGAGTGATCTGGAGGGAAAGAATCTGGCTGTCCAGTCCACAACCAAACCGGAAGGTATCTTTCTGGACAGGATGGATGAGAGAATCCCAAAACTGGGCAATCTGATCAGTCTTGGACACCGGGAACTGATCTATACGTTTCTGGGAAAAAGGTATGTGGATGCAGTTGCCGCACATGAGGAATCTGTTGTCCAGTATATGAAGGATTATGATACAAGCTTCCGTATCCTGGAAGAGTCTCTGATGATCACCGGAATAGGTGTTGCTTTTGCAAAAGATGATGACAGAGGAATCTGTGAGCAGATGGAACAGACATTGGAAGAAATGCGCCAGGATGGCACATCCCTGAAAATCATTGAAAAATATCTGGATGATCCCCAGAAGTATCTGGAGGTGGATGATCTTGGATATTAAGAAAAAAGAAAAACGAATCCAGCTGCTCGGCGGTCTGCTTGGAATCTGTGTGGTGGTAGTCTCCCTGTTTTATTTCTTCCACGCAGAAAAAGCGGAAGCAGAGAAAAGAATGGTGGAGATTGTAAATTATGTGAAAGTGCAGTGTTCCACCTACACCCATTATAATGAATCATCGGAATCCAAAAGTCTCCTCCGTGCCATTGAAAGTGCCAGACAGATGAGTACAAATATTAAAACGGAAACAGAAAACGGTGGGCAGCTAAGCCGGGATTTTCTGAAGGGAAATCTGCAGACTCTCTGGGTGGATGGTATCCTTGTATTGGATGCAGATGGAAAGACGGACTGTGAATACAGCACAGATGAGTCTCTGACTAATGAGATTACGGAGTATCTGCAAAAAGACATCATCATGGATTTTGCCGGATATGAAGAAAGAAGCTATTCGGAACGGTTTACCAGGGAAGATGGGTCACATATCGATATTGCAGCCTGTGCCAGAAAAGATGCACCGGGCATCGTCGCAATCTACTATTACACTTCTCCTGAATTTGCCAGAAACTATACACTGACGATACAGGGGCTTTTAAACGGTTATAGTACTCAGAAAGATGGAACGATTCTTGTTGCAGACAATGGGACAATTGTTGCCTGCAATGATGAGAGCCTGTTGGGGCAGAATACAGCTGACAACGAAGTGGTTCAGGCAATGAAAAAGCATACAGACAGTCAACATATCTATCATTTTAAGAAAGAAGGAATCGGATGTTACGGAATCATGCTGAAGCAGCGAGATTATTATATCTATGCATATCTTCCTGATACGGAAGTATTCCACAACCTTCCATTAAATGTGATGAGTGTTATTTTTCTTTATTTTTTGATGTTCGGTTTATTCTGGTTCTGGACATATAAAACCAATCTGACACATCAGAAACTGGAACAGGAAAAAGATGAAAAATATAAAGCAGAACTTCTGATAGCTGCAAAAAAGGCAGAAGCCGCCAATGAGGCAAAAACAGAGTTTCTTCAGCGAATGAGCCATGATATCCGGACTCCGATTAATGGAATTTGCGGCGTGCTCAATGTGGCAGATCATTATGCAGACGATATGAAAAAACAGACGGAATGCAGGGAAAAAGTCAAAGAGGCTTCTCATCTGCTTCTGGAACTGGTAAACGATGTCCTGGATATGAGTAAGCTGGAGTCAGATGAAGTGATTCTGGAAGAAATACCATTCAATCTGAGCGGTATTTTCAGGGAAGTATTTGTTGTGATCGAACAGATTGCAGCAGAACAGAATATTCGGATTGCGTGGGAGAAAAAAGAAATCATACACCGGAATCTTATCGGAAGTCCGGGGTATGTGAAACGTGTGATGATGAATATTCTGTCGAATGCGGTGAAATATAACAGAGAAAACGGACATATTTATATCAGCTGCGTAGAAATTCCATCCGAACATCCAGGAATGACAACAATGGAATTTGTCTGCAGGGATACAGGAATCGGAATGACTGAGGAGTTCCAGAAATGTGTGTTTGAACCATTTGCACAGGAACACACAGGAAGCCGAACAAAATTTGCAGGAACAGGTCTGGGAATGTCGATTTCAAAGAAGCTGGTCGAAAAAATGGGCGGAACGATTACCTTTGAAAGTGAAGAAGGTGCAGGAACCACATTTGTGATCCGGGTTCCGTTTAAAATAGATCTGGATGTGGATAAATCTAAAGAACAGAAAGATTTATCAGAAAAAACGATAAAGGGGCTGCACATTCTTCTGGCGGAAGATAATGAGCTGAACATGGAAATTGCAGAATTTATGTTTCAGAATGAAGGCGCTGAAGTGACCAAAGCATGGAATGGACTGGAGGCTGTTGAAATATTTGAAAAAAGCAGACCTGGTGAATTTGATGTGATTTTGATGGATATCATGATGCCAGTCATGAATGGTTATAATGCCACAAAGAGGATCCGTTCTATGGACAGAGAGGATGCTAAGGAAATACCGATCATTGCAATGACAGCAAATGCATTCACAGAGGACAGAATAAGAGCAAAAGAAGCAGGGATGGATGAGCATATTTCCAAGCCTGTTGATGGGAATTTACTGGTAAAGGCAATTCATGAATTGTTGAACTAGCGGAAAATAATTTCAAATGGGAGATTCGTAATGAAAAAGAAAAAATGAAACAGAGTTTTGGCTGTACTCTTAATGATGGTGATAAGCATATCGCTTCTGTCAGGCTGTGGCAGCAAAAACGCGGAAAAAGAAGATGCAGAAACCAATGAACTGAACAGTGGCATGAATTCCATTGATTACAATGCAATTTCGGGTCAGTTAACTATAATTATGGTCGCCTTTAAAGAAGGATGGATACATTGGGATCATTGGATATTTTGACAGTTAAGTTTTTTAAAGAGAGGGTAGCGTATGGATGATTTAAAAAAACTCACAGAACAACTTTTGAAAATATATATTAATGACGGATCAGTAAATAATCTTGGTATAGAAAATTATTTTGATGAAAATATCAGTCTGATTGGAACTGGGAAACATGAGTTATTCACGAATCTGCATGAGTTTTTAGAATCATTCAAATTTGATGTAAAACGAAGAGGAAAAATCAGACTCGAAGTAAGAAATTTACATCAGGAAGAAGAAAGACTTGATGATGACCATGTTCTTGCACATGGAACAGTAGATTTTACTGGTCTGTTTAAAGATGGTTCAATCTGTTTTAAAATGGAGACAAGATTTACGATTATCTATAAGTGGACGAATGGAAAATGGCTGGTTCAGCATCTGCATCATTCAACACCGGATCTGGAACAGATGGACGGTGAAGAGTTCCCTCTCGCATTGGGGAAGCAGGTCAAAAAAACCCGGCAGGCCCTTCATGCATTAGGTACTGCTTATTATCATATCTCAAGGCTGAACTTAAAAACAAAGAAGATAGAACTTGTCAAAAGATCTCGAGAAATGGATATGGGTATTAAAGAGAATACTTCAGATTGGGATCCTCAGTTCAAGATTATCGAAGATATTATAGCAGAACCATTTGTGCAGAAGTATATGGAATTTTTTGACATACAAACCATGGCGGCACGTCTTCATAATAAAGAATCTATGTCTTCCGAATTCAAAAAGAAGGATGGATCATGGTTTCTTTCCATGGTTGTTCCTCAGAGTTATGATAAAAATGGAAATGTGACATCCGTGTTGTTTGCAAATAGAGATGTGACAGATGAAAAATTGAGGGAATTAAAACAAGAGGAAGAATTGCGGGAAGCTAAATTAAAAGCGGAATGTGCAAACAAAGCAAAATCATCATTTCTGTTAAATATGTCTCATGATATCAGAACTCCTATGAATGCAATCATTGGTTATGCAGAACTGGCATCCAGACATTTGCAGGAAACAGATAAGCTTGGCAGATATCTTGAAGAAATCCAAATATGCGGAAAAGAACTTTTGTCGATGCTTGGTAATGTTTTAGATCTTGCAAGAATTGAGAATAATAAGGTTGAGATGGAATACACTGTTTCAAATGTCCATGAGTGCTTTGAAAATTGTGTCATTATGTTCCAACAACAGGCAGAAAGTAAAAATCAGACGATCTCTTTGACAGAACAAATCATGTATCCGTATGTGTATATGGATGAACCTCACCTGTCAGAAGTCTGTCTTAATATAATAAGCAATGCAATAAAGTATACAAATACAGGAGGTTGGATATCCTGTAATGTTGTACAGAAATCCTGTGAAAAAGAAGACTGGTGCAATATGATCATTAGTATTACCGATAATGGAATTGGTATGTCTGAAGAATTCCAAAAGCGTGTTTTTGAAACTTTTGAAAGAGAACGTAACACTACATCCAGTCATATTGAGGGCAGCGGCATCGGAATGGGCATTACCAAAAAGCTTGTAGAGCTCATGGATGGCACAATAGAAGTGAAAAGTAAGCAGGGTAAAGGTTCCACATTTACAGTAACTATTCCTTGCAGAAAAGCGTCAGAAGACGATTCTCTGGTGAAGAAAAACAGTAATTTGCGCAATAAGAATTGTTTGAACGGTGTTCGGATCTTACTGGTCGAAGATAATGAGATCAACACTGAAATCGCAACGGAATTATTGACGGAAGAAGGATGTATTGTCGAGACTGCCAATGATGGTGTTGCATGTATTGACATGATTGAAAAGGCTGATGCTGATTATTACAAGATGATCCTTATGGATATCCAGATGCCGGTTATGAATGGATATGATGCTACATTAGCTATCCGAAAGATGAAGGATACGAAAAAAGCCAGGATCCCTATTATTGCGATGACTGCCAATGCTTTCGCAGAAGATGCACAAAAGGGTCTTTCTGTTGGAATGAATGCTCATGTTGCAAAGCCTGTTGATATGAATATTCTTGTCCCAACCATGCTGAAATTTTTGGGTTTGTGACGTGTAATAATCTGGTGATTTAAGGAGAAAAGAACAATGTACAAAAGTAGAAAAAAATCAGACGCTTGCCGGATAAGGATAAAGCATGCATACCTATCATTGCAATGACAGCAAATGCATTTGAAGAAGATAAGCGAGATGCTCTTGCAGTTGGTATGAATGGTCATATCGCAAAACCCATTGAGCTTGATAAACTGCTGTCGATGTTAGCGGAAGTAATAAGGCAACAAGAAAATTGCTGATTTCATGTTATACTGAATGGAGTGTCATTTTGGAAAATATGCAAAAGCAGGGAGAGATGCATTGTGATACAGAAATCGTAATTCTGATAGGAACGTCAGAGTATATTTTCAAGATGTTATTGGAGAATGGAATCGGTTATAAAAAGCCACCTGACTGAGGTGGCTTTTTGTGTGTCAGAAATTATTTCAAAGCCCAGACAGTTATTATAAAAAATAAGGAGGAACTCTATGGAACAGAAGTCTGACGGTACAATAGCAGATAAAACATACAAAATATACATGAAGTTTTATCTTGGAAATAGATATCAAAATAAGGCCACCACATCAGTGCCGTAGAAGCTTTTGAGTTTGTCCATTCGGGCACTCATGTTGGTGAAGAGCAGATCGAGGATCGTGATTGCGGCCATAGATTCTACGACTACGACGGCGCGTGGGACGATGACCGGGTCGTGACGTCCTTTAATGATCATTTCGGTGTTTTCTCCATCTTTGGTGACGGTGGACTGCGGCTGTGAAATGGACGGAGTCGGCTTTACTGCCGCGCGGAAGATGATCTTGCTTCCGTCACTCATACCGCCGAGGACACCGCCTGCATGGTTGGTGTCTTTGGTGATCCTTCCATCTTTTGTATGGAAGGAATCATTGTTGATACTTCCTTTTGTATCTGCAGCTTTAAAGCCGTCACCGATCTCAAAGCCTTTGACTGCTCCGATGGACAGCATTGCTTTGGCAAGATTGGCGTCCAGTTTTTCAAATACGGTATCGCCGATTCCTACCGGCATACCGGTAACAACACATTCAATGATGCCTCCTGAAGAATCCTGATTTTTAATACATTCTTCCAGATAGGCAGATGCTTTTTGGGCATATGCGTTGCTTGGCATATAAATTGGGTTCTGGAAAATCTCTTCCGGATGGTATTCATTTTCCGGAACAGATACCGGACCGATTGCTTTCGTATAAGCATGTACTTCAATGCCAAGTTCTTTCAAAATCTTAGCAGCAACTGCACCTGCTGCAACTCTGGCAGTAGTTTCTCTTCCGGAAGAGCGTCCCCCTCCTCTGTAATCACGGAAACCATACTTTTCATCAAATGTATAATCTGCGTGTCCCGGCCTGTATGTGTTCATAATATTTCCGTAATCACGGGAACGCTGATCCTGGTTCTGTACGAGAATTGAAATCGGAGTTCCGGTCGTCCGGCCTTCAAATACGCCGGACCAGATCTGTGCCATATCACTTTCCTTACGTCCGGTTGTAAACTGGCTTTGTCCGGGTTTTCTTCTATCCAGATAAACCTGGATATCCTCCTCTGAAAGAGAAAGCCCTGCCGGACACCCGTCAATCACAACACCGATCCCCTTTCCGTGCGATTCCCCCCATGTAGAAATCTGAAACAATCTTCCATAAATAGATCCTGCCATACTATATACCATCCTTTCTGTAAGCTTTTATTTATAAAGAATTAATTTGTGAATCAGTCAAAACGAAAAAACGAACAATAAAGCAGAAGAACACTTGCGCAATGGGATTTGAAACATTTCGTTTATTCTATTTGTCATCACAACGCAAATCATTCATTTCCCCAAAATCACCTCATTATTATAATAGAAGATTCCCATCCCAACAAGTGATAAAAATATGAAAGTTAAAGTTATGTATTGTATTTACACGCTCCTTCGTATTATAATGACTACATATTGAGTGAAAAAAGGAAGTCAATAGTATAAATGAGTGAAAAGAGTATGAATGAAAAAAACGAAAGAAATCTTGACAGCACAGTAGATGAAATCATGGAAGAGATCAGAGAGCAGACTGTAAGTGAGGTGAAGGACATCAATGAAAAAGAACAGAAAAGCGAAGAAAGACCGCGGAAAAAGAAAGTCACTAAAACAAAACGTCCTTCAGGCCATCACGTATCTGGCGATGGTGTGGATCATAAAGCAGCCTCAGACAAAGATCGACCGGTTAAGAAAAAGGCTCCGCGCCGGAAAAAGAAAGTAGTTCGTGAAGAGACCGGGCTTCTGGATCTGGAAGGAGCAGAAGAATGGCGGGATGAAGAAGAGACAGCAGTACCACCGGTTATTAAAAGTGCAGATATTTTAAGCAGTGGAGATGCAGAAGCATTCAATCCGGATGAGGAAGAAATTTTTGATGATTCTTTCTTTGATGAAGAAGAGGAAGAGCCACGTAGAAGAACTAAACGGGAGAAAAAGCAGGGCTCTGAAAAGTCCGGTAAAGTGGTTAAAATTGTAGTTGGCGCTGTGGTTGGAGTGGCAGCGGTCGTTTACCTTGGATTTTCCGTATATTTCATGAATCATTTCTATTTTAATACGAAGATCAATGGTGTGAACTTTTCCGGAAAATCAGTTTCGGCAGTAGAGTCATACATGAAGAGTCAGGTAGATGGATATGTTCTGACGATGAAAGAATCAGATGGAACAGAAGAGAAGATTGCCGGAACAGATATTTCTCTTGCGTATAAAGCAGGAGATGAGCTGCAGAAGCTCGTAAAAGAGCAGAATGCATTTCTGTGGCCGGTCTGCCTTGGAAAGACACAGACAATTACGGCATCTGTCGGTGTTACATATGACGAAAACCAGCTGGATACCCTGATTAACGGCCTTGAGTGTATGCAGGCAGATCAGCAGGTTGAACCGGTAAATGCACATCCGGAGTATGACGGCAATTCGTATGTAGTCAAAGCTGAGGAGACAGGAAGTAAGATTGATACCGAGAACTTCAAAAAGGTAGTGAAAGAATCAATCGAAGGTTTCAAAAGCGAGATCGACATGACCGCTGAAGACTGCTATGTAAAACCAAAATACACAAGCAAGTCAGAAGAAGTGAAGAAAGCATGTGACGATATGAATAAGTATCTGAAGGCAAGTATCACTTATACCTTTGGCTCGAATACAGAAGTTGTAGATAAAGATCTGATTTCCCAGTGGGTAACGGTAGATGATAACATGGCAGTTACCTTTAACAGTGATGCAGTTGTGAAATATGTACAACAGCTGGAGAGTAAGTATGACACTTACCAGACAAAGAGAACATTTACAACCGGAGGCGGCAACAGTGCAACGGTTGAAGGTGGAGACTATGGATGGATCATTGATGAAGATGCTGAGATTGCAGCCCTTGAAGCGAATATCCGCAACGGAGAGACTGTGACGAGAGAAGCGAATTATTCACAGACTGCAGCAAGTCATGACGGAGCAGACTGGGGGAATACTTATGTTGAAGTCGATCTGACAAACCAGTATCTGTATCTTTTTGTAAATGGTGCAATTGTGACACAGGGACCAATTGTTACCGGTAAGCCAAGCAGAGGAGATGCTACACCGCAGGGAGTGTATATTCTGAAATATAAAGAAAAAGATACAACCCTTCGTGGACCAAAGAAGGAAGACGGAAGTTACGAATGGGAATCACCGGTTACTTACTGGATGCCGTTTAACGGTGGAATCGGACTGCACGATGCACCGTGGCAGACGAATTTTGGTGGGGACTGGTACCTGGAACATGGGTCACGCGGATGTGTCAACTTGCAGTATGATGTTGCAGAGACGGTGTTCAACAATGTAGATTCCGGAACACCGGTTGTATGTCATTACTAAATTTATGAGAGAGGTTATTTTTATGTATGAACTGATAAAAAGGGACGGTCGCGCCAAGCGCGGCCGCTTCCATACCGTACACGGAGTGATCGAGACTCCTGTATTTATGAATGTAGGAACAATTGCAGCGATTAAAGGGGCTGTTTCTACCGCAGATCTTGAAGAAATCGGAACACAGGTGGAACTGTCTAATACTTATCATTTGCATGTGCGTCCGGGAGATCAGGTAGTGAAAAAGCTTGGCGGATTGCACAAATTTATGGCCTGGGACAAGCCGATCCTTACTGATTCCGGTGGATTCCAGGTGTTTTCTCTTGCCGGACTCAGAAAGATTAAGGAAGAGGGTGTATACTTCAATTCCCATATTGACGGAAGAAAGATTTTTATGGGACCGGAAGAGAGTATGCAGATTCAGTCGAATCTGGCGTCTACGATCGCGATGGCATTTGATGAATGTCCGTCCAGTGTAGCGGAAAGGAAATATATGCAGGCATCGGTAGAGCGTACAACGAGATGGCTCGCAAGATGTAAAGAAGAGATGGCAAGACTCAATTCTCTTGATGATACGATCAACAAACATCAGATGCTTTTCGGAATCAATCAGGGGGGTGTCTATGAAGATATCCGTATTGAGCATGCACAGCAGATTGCAGAGATGGATCTGGATGGATACGCAGTCGGCGGACTCGCAGTTGGTGAGACACATGAAGAGATGTACCGGATCCTGGATGCAGTAGTTCCTTGTCTTCCGGTTGCCAAACCGACTTATCTGATGGGAGTCGGAACGCCGGCGAATATTCTGGAAGCGGTAGACAGAGGTGTGGATTTCTTTGACTGCGTATATCCAAGCCGTAACGGAAGACATGGTCATGTTTATACAAAGCATGGTAAGCTGAATCTGTTCAATGCAAAATTCGAACTGGATGAACGCCCGATCGAAGAAGGCTGTCAGTGCCCGGCCTGCCGCCGTTATTCAAGAGCTTATATCCGGCATCTGCTGAAAGCAAAAGAGATGCTTGGAATGCGGCTTTGCGTTCTCCACAATTTATATTATTATAATCATCTTATGGAAGATATCAGAGGAGCGATCGAAGAGGGAAGATATGCTCAGTTTAAGAAAGAGACACTGGCAAAAATGGAAGAAAAAGAAGATTAGGATAAAAAAATTCTAAAATGTCTTGATGAATGTCCTATTATTGTGTATGATGGTAACAGTGTCTATTTTAGCAGGAGGAAAGAAGAATGAATAATCCAATCGTACTTATTTTATTTTACGTTGTAATTATCGGAGGATTCTGGTGGTTACTGATGAGACCACAGAAAAAGGAACAGAAGAGAGTACAGCTTATGTTATCTGAACTGGCTGTAGGAGATACTGTTCTTACAACAAGCGGTTTTTACGGAGTTGTTATTGATATTACAGATGAAGACGTAATCGTTGAATTCGGAAGCAACAAGAACTGCCGTATCCCGATGCAGAAGTCTGCGATCATGCAGGTTGAAAAGCCGGAGAACAACTAAATCAATTTTTTTGAAAAAGTTGAAAAAAAGCATTGCATTTTATGTGCAATGCTTTTATAATACAATTATTGGAAACGTTACCGATACCGATACCGAAACCGTTACCGTAGAAAGATGTGAGGTGCATATTATGAGAACAAGCGGTATATTACTGCCGGTGGCAAGTCTGCCATCAAAATATGGAATAGGTGCTTTTTCGAAAGAAGCATACGAGTTTGTAGATACACTTGAGAAGGCAGGTCAGAGCTACTGGCAGATCCTTCCGTTAGGTCCGACAGGGTATGGAGATTCGCCGTATCAGTCTTTCTCAACTTTTGCAGGAAATCCGTATTTTATAGACCTGGAAAAGCTGATAAAAAAGGGCTGGATTACAAAAGATGAATGTAAGGCATATGACTTTGGTGATAATGCGGGATATGTGGATTATGAAAAGATTTACAACTGCAGGTATGAGATCTTAAGAAAAGCATATGAAAGAAGCCGGATCGCAGATGATGCAGATTTTCAGAAGTTCTGTAAGAAGAATAAAGAATGGCTGGATGATTATGCGCTTTATACGGAGATCAAAGCTGCGAATGGTGGGAAAAGCTGGAGCGAATGGGAAGATGAATATCGTCTGAGAGATGAGCTTGCGCTGGAAAAATTCGCCAAAGAGAATCAGGAAGGGATCCTGTTCCAGAAGTTTATGCAGTATGAATTCGCAACACAGTGGAGTGCACTGAAAGCATATGCGAATGAAAAAGGGATTGAGATCATTGGTGATATCCCGATTTATGTAGCATTTGACAGCGCAGACAGCTGGTCGCATCCGGAACTGTTCCAGTTTGATGAGAACGGACTTCCGACTGGTGTTGCAGGGTGTCCGCCAGATGCATTTAGTGCAACCGGACAGCTTTGGGGCAATCCGCTTTATAAGTGGGAATATCATAAGGAGACCGGATATGCATGGTGGATGAAGAGAATCCGTCATTGTGTCGAACTTTATGACGTGATCCGAATTGATCATTTCCGTGGATTCGATGAATATTATTCCATTCCATACGGAGATCTGACAGCGGAATTCGGACATTGGGAAAAAGGACCGGGAATGGATATTTTCCAGACGGTAAAAGAGTCTCTGGGTGATGTGAAAATTATTGCAGAGGATCTTGGATTCCTGACAGACAGTGTGATCCGGATGGTGGAAGAGTCCGGATATCCGGGAATGAAAGTTCTGGAGTTTGCATTTGATTCCAGAGAGCCTAGCAATTATCTGCCGCACAATTATGATAAGAACTGCGTAGTATACACAGGAACCCATGACAATGAAACACTGGCAGGATGGTACAGAGAATTAAAAAAAGAAGATAAGAAGTTTGCGCTTCGCTATATGGGAAGAAAGAAACTCAGTATCAATGAAGCAGTATGGGAAATCATCCGTCTTGCGCAGTCGAGCGTGGCGGATACCTGTATCATTCCGATTCAGGATTATCTCTGCCTCGGTAATGAAGCGAGGATCAATCATCCGTCAACTCTTGGCGGCAACTGGATCTGGAGACTTCATAAGGATGAGATTTCAAAAAAACTCGTGAAGAAGATCCGCAGGATGACAGAACTTTATTGCAGAATCCCGGAGAAGACCGAAATGACCCTTAAGGCTGAAGATGCAGAGGACTTAGGAGAAGAAAAGAAATAAAATGGGAATGACGATTAAAGATATTGCGAAGAAGTGCGGGGTCGGAGTCAGCACCGTGTCCCGTGCGCTGAACAATCATCCGGATATCAATCCTGAAACCAAAAAGATGATTTTAAAGACGGTTGAAGAATCAAATTTTGTGCCAAATAACAGTGCAAGGAATCTGAAACGGACCGATTCGAAATCCATTGCGATTCTGGTAAAGGAGATTGATAATCCATTTTTCGCAACGATGATGCGGGTAATGGAAAAAAAGATCCGTAAACAGAAATATTCCTTTTTTATCCAGCATATGGGAAAGGATCAGGATGAGGTCGATACCGCACTGGAGCTGATCAAAGAAAAAAAGCTCAGAGGGATTATTTTCCTGGGTGGGGATTTCAGGAAGAACAAAGAGCGGATTGCAAAGATAAAGGTTCCGTTTGTTGTTAGTACGTCAGCATTTGATAAACTGCCGGAGAAATGTATCGCATCCTATGTATCGATCGACGACCGCGCGGAAAGCCGTAAGATCGTAGATCATCTGTGTGAGACCGGACACAAAAAGATTGCAATCCTTGCCTCGGATAAGAAAGATGAGAACATCGGAAAACTCAGACTGGAAGGTTACAGGGAAGCACTAAAAGCACATGGTCTGGAAGTCGATGAGGAAAGAATCTGTTATCTGGATGAAGAAGATACCACATATTCGATGGAAAACGGATATCGGATGATGAAAAAACTGCTGAAAAAAGAAACAGAATTTACCGCAGTATTTGCAATTTCCGATCTGATGGTGATTGGTGCATGCAAGGCGCTTCTGGAAGAAGGAAAAAGGATTCCGGAGGATGTGGCGGTTGCGGGATTTGACGGACTTGACTATACCGGATTTTATCAGCCGGCGATCACTACGATGGCGCAGCCGGTCGAAGAGATCGCGAGACAGTCCGTCGGGATCCTGTTTGACATGATAGAAACAAAGAAAAGCAAGGAAGGGAAATATCTTCCGGCAACACTGAAAGAAAGAGAATCAACTACAGGAGGTAGAAGAAAATGGAAGCAAGACTGACAGAGATTTTACAGGAGAAATTCCAGACAGGACTTGAACAGGCAACGAATGAACAGGTATATTATGCGCTGCTTACACTGACAAAGGAACGGATCAAAGAAGGACCGAAGAACGAAGGAAAGAGAAAACTCTATTATATTTCCGCAGAATTCCTGATCGGAAAGCTTTTATCCAACAACCTGATCAACCTTGGAATTTATGATGAGACAGCAGAGGTGCTGAAAAAGCATGGGAAAAATCTTGCAGAGATCGAAGAAGTTGAACCGGAACCGTCTCTTGGAAATGGTGGACTTGGACGATTGGCAGCCTGCTTCCTGGATTCCATTGCAACACTCGGACTTCCGGGAGACGGAATCGGGCTGAACTATCATATGGGTCTGTTCAAACAGGTATTTACCGACCACAAACAGGATGAACAGAAGAATCCGTGGATTGAAAAAGACAGCTGGCTCAATGATACCGGTATTTCATTTGAAGTCCCGTTCAAGGATTTCAGTCTTCGTTCCCATCTGTATGATATTGATGTAACCGGATACGAAGGCGGAAGCAACAAACTTCATCTTTTTGATGTAGAGACGGTAAATGATGCAATCGTTGGAAACGGAATCAATTTTGATAAGAACGATATCCGTGAGAACCTGACGCTGTTCCTCTATCCGGATGACAGCGACAAGGCAGGAAATCTGCTCCGTATTTATCAGCAGTATTTTATGGTTTCCAATGCAGCACAGTATATCATCCGCGAGTGTGAAGAAAAGGGATATGATCTCAGAAAGCTTCATGAGCATGTGGCGATCCAGATCAATGATACACATCCTTCTATGGTTATTCCGGAGCTGATCCGTCTTCTTGTTCAGAAACAGATCGACTTCAATGAGGCGATTGAGATCGTACAGAAGACCTGCGCGTATACCAATCACACCATCCTCGCAGAAGCACTGGAAAAATGGCCGGTTGATTATCTGGAGCAGGTTGCACCACAGATCGTTCCGATCATCCGTGATCTGGATGCAAGAATTAAGGGAAGATATAAAGATCCGAGAGTCCATATTATCGATGACCAGAATCGTGTACACATGGCTCATATGGACATCCATTATGGATACAGTGTCAACGGAGTTGCTTATCTTCATACAGAGATCCTGAAAAATGAAGAACTGAAACCGTTCTACGACATTTACCCACAGAAATTCAACAACAAGACTAATGGTATTACGTTCAGAAGATGGCTGCTGCACTGCAACCATGAACTGACTGCATGGCTGGATGAGAAGATCGGACCGGATTACCGAAAAGATGCAACAAAGCTTGAAAAACTGCTTGATTATGTAAATGATGAGGAAACCTTAAAGAGTCTTCTTGTGGTAAAACAGAAAAAGAAAGAGGATCTGGCAGCTTACTTAAAAGAAACACAGGGACTGGAAATCAATCCAAATTCAATTTTTGATATTCAGGTAAAACGTCTGCATGAATACAAGCGTCAGCAGATGAATGCGTTATATGTGATCTATAAATATCTGGAGATCAAGAGCGGAAAGAAACCGGAGACTCCGATCACGGTAATCTTTGGAGCCAAGGCTGCACCGGCTTATATTATTGCAAAGGATATCATTCATCTGATCCTCTGCCTGCAGGAGCTGATTGATAACGATCCGGAAGTTGCACCGTATCTGAAAGTGGTTATGGTAGAAAACTACAACGTGACACTGGCAGAAAAGCTGATCCCGTCCTGTGATATTTCTGAACAGATTTCTCTTGCATCCAAAGAAGCAAGTGGAACAGGTAACATGAAATTCATGCTGAACGGGGCTGTGACAATGGGAACAGAAGATGGAGCCAACGTAGAAATCCATCAGTTTGTAGGGGATGAAAATATCTACATCTTCGGAGAATCCAGTGAACAGGTTATCGAGCATTACCGCAAGATGGATTATAATGCAGTTGATTACTATATCAATGATGAAGAGATCCGCAGACTGGTAGACTTTATCATCAGCCCGGAACTTCTCCGTATCGGAGATAAATACCTGCTTCTTGAACTGCATGCAGAACTGATCCGTAAAGACTGGTTCATGACACTTCTTGATGTGAAAGATTATATCCAGAAGAAAGAACAGGCTTACGCAGATTATGAAGACCGCATGGCATGGGCAAAGAAGATGGTTGTGAATATCGCAAAAGCAGGATATTTCTCATCTGACAGAACCATTGCTGAATACAACAGAGATATCTGGCATCTGTAAAATGTATATGTAAAAAACAGAAGTCTGTCCTGAAAAAACAGAGACAGACTTCTGTTTTTTGTGCAAAAGTGTATTTTTATACGGTTTCTGCGGGAACTTCCTGTATTTCCCTTATTGCGGGAAAAGAGAAGGATATGCTATGATAAGGAGAAGTATTGCTGTCTGTTTTCCGGATATGGAAAAGTTTTTGGGAAGATCCGGGAAGCAATAGAAGCAGATGAGAGGTGAATATATGGAAAAAAGAAGAAAAAGTGCAGCACTTTTGCCGGTCGGTGTATTTCTGATATTTTATCTGGGACTGGGTATTTTATTTGAATACATAATGAAAATTCCAATGGGGTTTTATAATGTACCGATCGTAGTGGCGTTTCTGGCGGCACTCCTGGTCGCGTGTCTGCAGAACAGAAAGGTTGGCTTTGATGAGAAGCTGGAGATCATGGGACGGGGAATTGGAGATAAGAATATTATCACAATGCTGCTGATTTTCCTGACGGCGGGAACTTTTGTGGGAGTGGTTGGAAGAAGCAGTGCAGAGAGTGTGGCGTATTTTATGCTATCGATCATCCCGGCACGGTTTGCGGTTGCCGTTCTGTTTGTGGTTGCATGTTTTGTTTCAACAGCAATGGGAACTTCGGTTGGGACGATCACCCTTCTGACTCCGATTGCGGCGGCAGTTTCGCAGACGTCCGGTTTTTCCCTGGCACTTTGCGTGGCATCGGTGATGGGAGGCTCCATGTTCGGGGACAATCTTTCTTTCATATCAGATACAACAATTGCTGCCTGCAACGGGCAGGGATGTGAGATGAAAGATAAATTCCGGGAAAATTTCTGGATTGCACTTCCGGCGGCGATCGTATCGTTGATTCTGATCCTGATCAGCTCTTTCCGGGCAGAGATCGGAACGGCAGTTGCGCACGAATACAATCTGACGCAGATCATTCCGTATGTGCTGGTGCTGGTCGGCGGGATCGCAGGGTTCAACGTCTTTCTGGTACTTTTGACAGGAATTGTGTCCGGTGCGGTGATCATGCTTGCAATGGGGCAGGTAACACCGTATGAAATGCTTGCTGCCATGGGATCAGGTGTATCCGGGATGTTTGAAACCTGTATGGTGGCGGTGCTGGTTGCTGCAATGTGTGCGCTGATCCGGGAAAATGGTGGCTTTGATGTATTGCTGGATGTGATCCACCGTGTCTTTAAGGGATCGAAAAGTGGTCAGCTGGGTGTTGGTATTTTGGTAGCGCTCCTGGATGTGGCAACAGCGAACAATACCGTAGCAATTGTGATGGCTAATCCAATTGCAAAGGAAATGGCAGACGATTATCAGATCACACCGAGAAAGACGGCCTCCCTTCTGGATACTTTTTCCTGTATTTCACAGGGGGTGATCCCGTATGGTGCGCAGATGCTGGTGGCAATTTCGGCAGTGCATGAGCTCGGCGGTGAGATTTCTGCATTTCAGATCATTCCGAAGCTTTTTTATCCGGGAATGCTGTTTGTCAGTTCGCTGATCTTTATCTTTGTGATTCCACAGAAAACAGGAAAATAAAACAGAGTTCACTCTGGATTTTTATACTTTTACAGATTAAAGGGTTGAAACCTGACGAAAAATACGGTATTATAGTGTTTAACAGATTTTTGGAACGAAAAATGGTACAAAAATCACAGATACATAGAAGGGAATGACAAAGATGAGCCTGAAAATCGGAGTAATTAAAGGTGACGGAATCGGTCCGGAGATTGTAACGGAAGCGATGAAAGTTCTTGATAAAGCAGGAGAGGTATACGGATTTGACTGTTCTTATGAACAGCTGCTTCTTGGGGGCGCATCCATTGATGTACATGGAGTCCCGCTTACAGATGAGACGGTAGCAAAAGCAAAAGCATGTGATGCCGTACTGATGGGATCCATTGGAGGAGATGCAAAGACTTCCCCGTGGTATAAGCTGGAACCGTCAAAGAGACCGGAGGCCGGTCTTCTGAAGATCAGAAAAGAACTGAACCTGTTCGCAAATCTGCGTCCGGCAGTTTTGTATAATGAACTGAAGGGTGCATGCCCTCTGAAAGAAGAGATTACAGAAGGCGGATTTGATCTGATGATCATGCGTGAACTGACAGGCGGTCTTTATTTTGGAGAGAGGAAGACAGAAGAAGTGGATGGTGTGATGACTGCATTCGATTCACTTACCTATAATGAGAATGAGATCCGCCGGATTGCGATCCGCGCGTTTGACATTGCAATGAAGAGAAGAAAGAAAGTGACAAGCGTCGATAAGGCGAATGTACTGGATTCTTCAAGACTCTGGAGAAAAGTAGTAGAAGAAGTTGCGAAAGATTATCCGGAAGTTACACTGGAGCATATGCTGGTTGACAACTGTGCAATGCAGCTTGTAAGAGATCCGAAGCAGTTTGATGTTATTCTTACAGAGAATATGTTCGGAGACATCCTTTCTGATGAAGCAAGCATGGTAACCGGTTCGATCGGAATGCTGGCAAGTGCAAGTCTGAATGAAACCAGGTTCGGACTGTATGAACCAAGTGGCGGTTCGGCACCGGATATAGCAGGACAGGGAATTGCAAACCCGATAGCAACAATTCTTTCAGCAGCAATGATGCTTCGTTTCAGCCTGGATCAGGATAAAGCAGCAGATGCGATTGAAGCAGCAGTTTCCCAGGTGTTAAAAGATGGATACAGAACCGGGGATATTATGTCAGACGGATGTACAAAGGTTGGAACAGCCCGGATGGGAGATCTGATCTGCGAAAGAATTCGATAGTCAAGGATTGGGAAAGATACAGTTCCGTACTGCTATGGGGAAAGAGAAGCAGGACGGAACTGTAATAGAATAGAGCCAAAAGTTACAGGAGGATTATAAAATCATGAGAAGTGATAATGTAAAAACAGGTATGCAGCAGGCGCCGCACAGATCATTGTTCAACGCACTTGGTCTTACAAAAGAAGAACTGGAGAGACCGCTTGTCGGAATCGTATGTTCTTATAACGAAATCGTTCCGGGACATATGAACCTGGATAAAATTGCAAATGCAGTAAAGATGGGAGTTGCCATGGCAGGTGGAACACCGATCATGTTCCCGGCGATCGCAGTCTGTGACGGTATTGCAATGGGACACATCGGTATGAAGTATTCTCTGGTAACGAGAGATCTGATCGCAGATTCGACAGAAGCAATGGCAATGGCGCATCAGTTTGACGCCCTTGTTATGATCCCGAACTGTGATAAGAACGTACCTGGGCTTTTGATGGCAGCAGCCCGTATCAATGTACCTACAGTGTTCGTCAGTGGCGGACCAATGCTTGCAGGACATGTAAAAGGACAGAAGAGAAGTCTTTCCAGCATGTTCGAGGCAGTTGGATCCTACGCAGCAGGAACAATGGACGAATGTGATGTATGTGAATTTGAAAATAAAGTATGTCCTACCTGTGGATCCTGCTCTGGAATGTATACAGCTAACAGTATGAACTGTCTGACGGAAGTACTTGGTATGGGACTTCAGGGGAATGGAACAATTCCGGCTGTATATTCAGAAAGAATCCGTCTTGCAAAACATGCAGGTATGCAGGTAATGGAAATGTACAGAAGAAATATCCGTCCGAGAGACATTATGACAAAAGAAGCCATCTTAAATGCTCTGACTGTTGATATGGCACTTGGATGCTCAACCAACAGTATGCTTCACCTTCCGGCGATCGCACATGAGATCGGTATGGATTTTGAAATTGATTTTGCAAACGGAATCAGCGAAAAGACTCCGAACCTCTGTCACCTTGCACCGGCAGGTCCGACATATATGGAAGACTTGAATGAAGCGGGTGGTGTATATGCAGTTATGAACGAGCTGAATAAGAAAGGCCTTCTGTACACAGACTGCATGACAGTAACCGGAAAGACAGTTGGAGAAAATATCGCAGGATGCGAAAATAAAAATCCGGAAGTAATCCGTCCGATCGACAATCCATACAGCCAGACTGGTGGACTTGCAGTCCTCAAAGGTAATATCGCACCGGATGGCAGTGTTGTAAAACGTTCTGCAGTTGTACCGGAAATGCTGGTACATGAAGGACCTGCAAGAGTATTTGAATGTGAAGATGATGCGATCAAGGCAATTAAAGGCGGAGATATCCATCCGGGAGATGTTGTAGTTATCCGTTACGTCGGACCAAAGGGTGGTCCTGGTATGCCGGAAATGCTGAATCCGACTTCTGCAATCGCAGGTATGGGACTTGGTTCATCGGTAGCACTTATTACAGACGGCCGTTTCAGCGGTGCATCCCGTGGAGCTTCTATCGGACACGTATCACCGGAAGCGGCAGTCGGTGGTCCGGTAGCACTGATCGAGGAAGGCGATATCATCGAGATCGATATTCCGAACCTGAAATTAAATGCAAGAATTTCAGATGAAGAACTTGCAAGAAGAAAAGAAAAATGGCAGCCAAGAGAACCGGAAGTTACAACAGGATATCTTGCAAGATATGCAGCAATGGTAACTTCAGGAAACCGTGGAGCAGTTCTGGAAGTTCCACACAAATAAAATTTGGACAAGGGGAATGTACAATGCAGTTAAATGGTGCAGAAATACTGATAGAGTGTTTAAAAGAGCAGGGCGTGGATACCGTATTCGGATATCCGGGCGGCGCAATTTTAAATGTATATGATGAATTATATAAGCATAGTAATGAAATCAGACATATCCTTACATCGCATGAGCAGGGAGCTTCTCATGCGGCGGACGGATATGCGCGTGCCACTGGTAAGGTTGGGGTGTGTTTTGCAACCAGTGGACCTGGAGCAACAAATCTCGTAACAGGAATCGCGACCGCATTTATGGATTCTATTCCGATTGTTGCGATCACCTGTAATGTAGGGGTACCGCTTCTTGGAAAAGACAGTTTCCAGGAAATTGACATTACCGGTATTACGATGCCGATCACAAAGTATAATTTTATTGTGAAGAATGTCAATGATCTTGCAAGGACAATCCGCAAGGCGTTTGAGATCGCACAGTCCGGAAGACCGGGACCGGTGCTGATCGATATCCCGAAAGATGTGACAGGCAATAAAGCAGAGTATGAGCCTGTCAAAATCCAGCCAATCGTAAAATACAAAAAAGAAATCTGTATGGAAGATATTGACAAGGCAGTAGAGATGATCGAAGAAGCAAAGCGTCCGTTCGTATTCGTCGGAGGTGGAGCTATATTATCTGATGCAAGTGAAGAACTCCGTGCATTCGTAGACAAGGTACAGTGTCCGGTATGTGATTCCCTGATGGGAAAAGGTGCATTTCCGGGAACTGATGAACTTTATACAGGAATGCTTGGTATGCATGGTACCAAGACATCGAACTTTGGAGTCAGTGAATGTGATCTTCTGATCGTAGTCGGTGCAAGATTCTCCGACCGTGTCACAGGTAATCCAAATAAATTTGCAAGTAATGCAAAGATTCTCCAGTTTGATATTGATGTGGCAGAGATGAACAAGAATGTCATCATCGATGAAGGTGTGGTTGGAGATATCAAGGAAGTGCTTGCGGCAGTTAATGAAAAACTGCCACAGCAGGAACACACCGAATGGATTAAAAAGATCCAGGAATATAAAGCGAAATACCCGCTTACCTATCATCTGGAAAGTCTGACTGGTCCGTATGTGATCGAAGAGATTTACAAACAGACAGAAGGTGATGCGATCATCGTCACAGAGGTTGGACAGCATCAGATGTGGGCAGCGCAGTATTATAAATTCACAAAACCGAGAACACTGCTTACGTCAGGTGGCCTTGGAACCATGGGATACGGTCTTGGAGCCGCAATCGGAGCCAAGATGGGCAGACCGGAGAAGACGGTAGTCAATATCGCCGGAGACGGATGTTTCCGTATGAATATGAATGAAGTTGCAACAGCGGCGCGTTATAACATTCCGATCATCCAGGTTGTAGTGAACAACCATGTGCTTGGTATGGTAAGACAGTGGCAGAATCTGTTTTACGGGCAGCGCTATTCAGCAACTGTTCTGAATGATGCAGTAGATTTTGTGAAACTCGCAGAAGCGATGGGGGCGAAAGCGGTAAGAGCTACGACCAGAGAAGAATTCGCAGATGCATTTAAGTTTGCTTTAAATGCAGGCGGTCCGGTGGTGATTGACTGCCAGATTGACAGCGATGACAAGGTATGGCCGATGGTTGCTCCGGGTGCTCCGATCAGTGAAGTTTTTGACGAGAAGGATCTGCAGGAAAAACAGCAGACAAACTAGAAAAACATATGCAGCGACAGATACGTAGAGCAGGAATGGAGGAGTAATATGAAACGAGTTTACAATTTTTCAGCAGGACCGGCAGTACTGCCGGAAGAAGTTTTACGAGAAGCAGCAAATGAGATGCTGGATTACAAAGGATGTGGAATGTCCGTTATGGAGATGAGTCATCGCTCGAAAGCTTTTGCTGAAATCATTGAAACCGCTGAACAGGATCTTCGTGATTTGATGGGAATCCCGGATAATTACAAAGTACTGTTCCTTCAGGGTGGCGCAAGCCAGCAGTTTGCAATGATTCCAATGAATCTGATGAAGAACAAAGTAGCGGATTATATTGTTACCGGGCAGTGGGCCAAAAAGGCAGCTGCTGAAGCATCCAAATATGGGAAGGTGAATAAGATCGCATCGTCCGAGGATAAAACCTTTTCGTACATTCCTGACTGTTCGGATCTGCCGGTTGATGAAGATGCAGATTATGTATATATCTGCGAAAATAATACAATTTACGGAACCAAATTCAAGGAACTTCCGAACACGAAAGGCAAGACACTGGTAGCGGATGTATCATCCTGTTTCCTGTCCGAGCCTGTAGATGTGACAAAATATGGTCTCATCTATGGTGGAGTCCAGAAGAATGTCGGACCAGCGGGTGTTGTTATCGCGATCATCCGCGAAGATCTGATTACGGAGGATGTACTTCCGGGAACACCGACCATGCTTACATACAAGACACATGCAGACGCAGGTTCTCTTTACAATACACCGCCGGCATATGGAATTTATATCTGCGGTAAGGTATTTAAATGGCTGAAAAAGATGGGCGGACTGGAAGTTATGAAAGAACGCAACGAAAAGAAAGCCAAACTGCTCTATGACTACCTGGATCAGAGCAAACTGTTCAAAGGTACGGTAGAAAAGAAAGACCGTTCTCTTATGAATGTACCATTTGTGACAGGCAGTGACGAGCTGGATGCCAAATTTGTAAAAGAGGCAAAAGAAGCAGGTCTTGAGAATCTGAAAGGACACCGTACTGTTGGGGGTATGCGTGCAAGTATTTATAACGCAATGCCATACGAAGGTGTGGAAGCCCTGGTTGCATTTATGAAGAAGTTTGAGGAGGAGAATCTGTAATATGTATAAATATTTTTGCCTAAACCCGATTTCTCCTGTTGGACTGGAGAAATTCAGTGATGACTATGTACTTGCCGGTGAGATGGCAGGAGTAGATGCGGTACTTGTAAGAAGTGCCGGAATGCATGAACTGGAATTTGATAAAGATTTAAAAGCGATTGCCCGTGCCGGAGCCGGTGTAAATAATATTCCACTGGACAAATGTGCGGAACAGGGAATCGCTGTATTTAATACACCAGGGGCAAATGCCAATGGTGTAAAAGAGCTGGTGATCGCCGGTATGCTGCTTGCATCCAGAGATATCCTTGGCGGTATCAACTGGGTACAGGAGAACGAAGAGGATGGCAATATTGCCAAAGATGCAGAAAAAGCGAAAAAAGCATTTGCAGGCTGTGAGATCCAGGGAAAGAAGCTTGGTGTGATCGGTCTTGGTGCAATCGGTGTCCTGGTTGCCAATGCGGCCACACATCTTGGGATGGAAGTGTATGGCTATGATCCATATGTTTCTGTAGATTCTGCATGGAGACTTTCAAGAAGTATCCATCACACTAAGAATGTAGATGAGATCTACAAGGAGTGTGATTATATCACAATCCATGTACCGGCACTGGAAGATACAAAGGGTATGATCAATAAAAATGCCATCAGTCTGATGAAAGAGGGCGTTGTGATCCTGAACTTTGCAAGAGATGTACTGGTGAACAGTGAAGACATTGTGGATGCACTTGTTGGTGGAAAAGTCGGACGCTATGTAACTGACTTTCCGACACCGGAGATCGCAGGAGTGAAGCATGCGATTGTCATTCCGCATCTGGGAGCGTCAACTGCTGAATCAGAAGACAATTGTGCAAAGATGGCAGTAGAAGAGCTGAAAGATTTCCTGGAAAATGGAAATATCCGTAATTCTGTCAACTTCCCGGCATGCGATATGGGGGTAAGGGATAAAACAAGAATTACGATTCTACACAGAAATATTCCGAATATGATCGGTCAGTTTACTGCGCTTCTGGCAAAGGATAATGTCAATATCGATGATATGACGAATAAGAGCCGTGGCAGCTATGCATATACGATGATCGATGTGGATAATGATGTGACAGAAGACGTGGTAAAAGGTCTGGAAATGATCGAGAGCGTTCTGAAAGTCAGAGTAATTGCATAAAAAGTGACAGAGGGTGCGTTTGAAAAAGCGCATCCTTTTTTGATGTAAGGGAAGGAATCCAGGTAAACGGTCATTTTTTCAAACTGATCAGTTTTTATGATAATGAATGGGGATATACCAGTCAGATCTTCCGCCTGATTTCGCATATGTACCAGGTGGACCATGGTGTAAAATAAAACAGATTGTAAATGAAAAAGTAAAACGTATATCAGCAGTAACAGTCAGAAGCCATAAAAGAAAGAGTATCACGTGAACAAAAAGAAACGTGATACTCTTTTTGTTACATAGGATAATTCATTTCCTATGTAACAAAAAGCCTCCGGCAAGATGCGCACTGAACCATGCAATGTATATGACGTAAGCGACCGCCCAAGGCGCTAGAATATGCGAAGCATATTCTGTGTCCTCTGGTACTCAAATTTTTCAAAATGCTTTTTCAAAGGCAGGAAAATATCGTCTTTTTTATAACGATGCTTGCGTATTTTGAAAAATATGGTATGATAAAGGACAAAAGTAGCACTTTACAGTGTGAAAATGTAACGTAGGAGGAAGAGATAATGGCATACGAGATTACAGGACATACAGTCCTTACCGGATTACTGGGGAGTCCAGTAGCACACAGCATTTCCCCAATGATGCATAACGAGGCATTTCGCCAGCTGGAGCTGGATTACGCATATTTGGCATTTGATGTTGGAACAGATAACTTAAAGACAGCAGTAGATGGTTTGAAAGTCATGGGAGTCAGAGGATTCAACCTGACTATGCCTGACAAGAATCTGATGTGCTCACTGGTTGATAAACTTTCACCGGCATCTGAGATCGGTGGGGCGGTCAACACTGTTGTAAATGATAACGGTGTCCTGACAGGTTATACGACAGACGGAATTGGATTCATGCGTGCAGTCAGTGAGACAGGCGTTGATATCATTGGCAAGAAAATGACACTTCTTGGAGCGGGTGGAGCCGCAGCAGCGATTCTGATCCAGGCAGCACTTGACAAAGTAGCAGAGATTTCGGTATTCAACATCCGTGATGAATTCTTCACACGTGCGGAGAAGACAATCGAGAAACTTCATGAGAAGACAGACTGCAAGATCAACCTCTATGACTTTTCTGACCCGGAAGTCCTCAAAAAGGAGATCGCAGAAAGTGCAATTCTGGTAAACGGAACTTCTATCGGTATGGCACCGAAGACAGACAGATGTATCATCACAGATGACAGTGTGTTCAGAAAAGATCTGTTTGTATTTGATGTAATCTACAATCCGGAAGAGACGTTATTCCTGAAGAAAGCAAAAGCAGCAGGATGCCGGACACTGAACGGTCTGAACATGCTGTTATATCAGGGTGCTGCATCATTTGAACTCTGGACAGGAAAAGAAATGCCGGTTGATATTATCAAAGAAAAATATTTCTCGCGTTAATTTGCTGAAAATGATTGACAAAGCCTATTGATTCGTGTAACATGAGCTATAGATTTTAAAAATTACATATTCTACTATCAAAATACAATGAAAAGAAGTAGTAAATATAATAAGACGTCACAGAGAGTCCTTTATCGGTGGAAGAAGGATACCGAAGATTATATTGAATTCCTCTTGGAGTAGGATACTGAATGCATTCTTTTGAAGAATTGTTAATAGGTATTTCCGGTAGCAGCCGTTATCTGCAAGGGTATAACCGTTATGAACGACGTACCTGACGAGGCAGTTGTCGTGAGACAATTGTAAAATGAGGTGGAACCACGAAGTATATAATACTCTCGTCCTCTGTTTTTACAGAAGACGGGGGTTTTTTGTTTCATAGGAAATTCCGAAGGAACTTCTAAAAGACATATTCGATGATTAGTAGAGAGAAGAGAAAGGGAAAAAGATTATGATTATCGTATTAAAACCAAGAACAAGTGATGAAAACGTAAAACGAGTTGAGAATATGGTCCGTGCAAAGGGACTGGAAGTACATACTGTAAAAGGTGAGGATCTTACAATTATCGGCTGTATCGGCGATACGGTCCGTGTGGATCCAAAGCTTTTCGAAGTAGACTCTTCTGTTGAGAAAGTTATGCATGTACAGGAACCTTATAAACTTGTAAACCGTGCATTCCATCCGGACGATACCATCGTAGATGTATCTGGTGTCAAAGTTGGCGGCGGACATCTGGCACTGATCGCCGGACCTTGTTCTGTGGAGTCAGAAGAGCAGGTGATCGAGATCGCAAAGGCTGTTAAGGCATCCGGTGCAAATATGCTCCGTGGTGGTGCATTCAAGCCGAGAACAAGCCCATATTCATTCCAGGGACTGGGTCTTGAAGGTCTGGAAATCTTATGTGCAGCAAGAGAAGAGACAGGGCTTCCGATCGTAACAGAGCTGATGTCACCGGAATATCTGGAAATCTTCGATGAAAAGGTAGACCTGATCCAGATCGGTGCACGTAACATGCAGAACTATGACCTGTTAAAACAGCTCGGACAGACAAAGAGACCGATCCTTTTGAAGAGAGGACTTAATGCAACTTACGAAGAATGGATGATGTCAGCAGAATACATTATGGCATCCGGAAATCCAAATGTTATCCTCTGCGAAAGAGGAATCCGTACCTTCGAGACTTATACCAGAAATACACTGGATCTTCAGTCTATTCCGGTAGTAAGAAAACTCAGCCATCTTCCGGTAGTTGTAGATCCGAGCCATGCAGGAGGAAAATGGTGGTTGGTTGATCCGATGGCAAAGGCATCAATTGCGGCAGGAGCGGACGGGCTGATCATCGAAGTACATAACAGTCCGGAAACGGCACTTTGTGACGGAGCACAGTCGCTGAAACCGGAAAAATATGATACACTGTTAAAAGAGATTACCGGAATCGCAAAAGCAGTCGGTAAAGAAATGTAAAAAACAGCAGCCTGGGAGGTCATTAACAGTTAAATATAAATTATAAAATCATATAAGTAGATATTGAGTTTTATAAGATATTAGACTAGAATATTATTGAAAGGAGTTGATACTT
>ERZ773248.1046-NODE-1046-length-27185-cov-19.190122_pt1 | contig 27185 bp, 23 predicted proteins | sample MGYA00580518_ERZ773248 | MGnify/ENA primary metagenome ERZ773248 (study PRJEB29015, sample SAMEA2737762) | human gut metagenome | biome: human gut; feature: human-associated habitat; material: faeces | place: China | collected 2012 ...
CAGCGCCCGCCCCTCTTCTGCATTCACACCGCCAGCGCCCAGTTAAGCATCAACAGGAGCCCAAAGCCGGGCACGCCCAGCACGCCGAGCACCAGAGCGTTGACCAGATTGACCCCCAGGTGGAGGCCCACCAGGCCGCCCACACCGCTCAACGCCCACAGGGCGGCCAGGCCCACGCCCGTCCGCGCGGCCAGACGCACCAGCCACTCCAGCGGCCGCCGCAGGGCCGCCAACAGCAAAATCAGGATCAACCCGCCCACAATCCAGGGCAGGGCATTGAGCAAGGTTTCCACCGCCATCCCCTCCCAGCTTTCCTCTGCCAGTCCCTTGGCGGCGGGTTCCCCCCGCAGTTATCCCGGCTGCGCCTGCGCCTCCCCGTCCAGCTCCTTGACCCGCCGCAGCAGGTAGGAGTACCGGGCCTGGAGGGCATTGATCTCAAAGACATAGGACTCGATCAGATCCGGGTCCTTGGCGGCGTTAAAGCCCGCATAGGCCTGGGCAATGAGGCTGCGGGTCTGTCCCAGCCCCTCCAACAGCGCCCGCCGCTCGGTATCCTCCGCCCGCTCCCGTCTTTTCCGCAGGAAAAACACTCTGGCCTCCTCCGCCATAACGGCGCCTCCTTTGTTTTTGGTTTCCCATCTCATGGTATGTCCAGTCTGGACAAATATGCCGGAGCCTAAACCAAAATTTTCCGCGTATGGCGCTCCGTCCTGTGCACATACTATGCCCGGACAGGAAAGAGGCCTGTTCCTCCTTGCATCTCCTTTTAAGCCGGTGCCGGGTGAGCTCACCCTCTGGCGAAAGGCGAAAGGAAGCGCAAGCTGTCCAAACAAAGCCGCCCGCCCCGCGACGAAGCGGGGTCAGGCGCAGAAAGGCCGCCGGACAATGTCCGGCGGCCTTTCGCGTTTTCTTGACACTTTGGGCCGGTTTGGAGTAATATAATAAGATGTAATTTTCTGATTTTGGAACGAGCGAGGAGAGGCCCATGGCGAAAAGCAATTCCCCCAAAAATTACGGAAACGACTCCATTTCCTCCCTGAAGGGGGCCGACCGGGTACGCAAGCGCCCGGCGGTGATCTTCGGCTCCGACGGGCTGGAGGGCTGTGAGCACGCGGTCTTTGAGATCCTGTCCAACGCCATCGACGAGGCCCGGGAGGGCCACGGCTCCCTGATCACCGTCACCCGGTATGAGGATCACTCCATCGAGGTGGAGGACTTCGGCCGGGGCTGCCCGGTGGACTGGAACGAGAAGGAGCAGAAGTTCAACTGGGAGCTGGTGTTCTGCGAGCTGTACGCCGGCGGCAAGTACAACAACAACGACGGCGACAACTACGAGTACTCCCTGGGCCTCAACGGCCTGGGCTCCTGCGCCACCCAGTACGCCAGCGCGTACTTTGACGCGGTGATCCACCGGGACGGCTTTGAGTACACCCTCCACTTCGAGAAGGGCGAGAACGTGGGCGGCCTGAAAAAGGAGCCCTACTCCGGCAAAAAGACCGGCTCCCGCTTCCGCTGGAAGCCGGATCTGGACGTGTTTACGGACATCAATATCCCCGTGGAGTACTACACCGACGTGCTCAAGCGCCAGGCGGTGGTCAACGCCGGGGTCACCTTCCGCTTCCGCAACCAGGTGGGGGGGAAGTTCGAGACCACCGACTTCCAGTACGAAAACGGCATTGAGGACTATGTGAAGGAGCTGGCGGGGGAGAACTCCCTCACCCTGCCCGTGTTCTGGCAGACCGAGCGGCGGGGCCGGGACCGGGCGGACAAGCCCGAGTACAAGGTGAAGCTCTCCGTCTCCTTCTGCTTCTCCAACACGGTGCAGATCATCGAGCACTACCACAACTCCTCCTGGCTGGAGCACGGCGGTTCCCCGGAGAAGGCGGTGAAGTCCGCCTTCGTGAATGGCATCGACGCCTACCTCAAGGCCCAGGGCAAATACCAGAAGAGCGAGAGCAAGATCACCTGGGCCGACGTGGAGGACTGCCTGGTGCTGGTGAGCAACAACTTCTCCACCCAGACCTCCTACGAGAACCAGACCAAGAAGGCCATCAACAACAAATTTGTCCAGGAGGCCATGACCGAGTTTCTGCGGGCCCAGCTGGAGGTCTACTTCATTGAGAATCCCCTGGACGCGGGGAAGATCGCCGAGCAGGTGCTCATCAACAAGCGCAGCCGGGAGAACGCCGAGCGCACCCGGCTGAACATCAAGAAAAAGCTCTCCGGCAGTGTGGACATAGCCAACCGGGTACAGAAGTTTGTGGACTGCCGGACGAAGGACACCACCCGCCGGGAGCTCTACATCGTGGAGGGCGACTCGGCTCTGGGCAGCGTCAAGCTCTCCCGGGACGCGGAGTTCCAGGGCATCATGCCCGTCCGGGGTAAAATCCTCAACTGCCTCAAGGCCGACTACGCCAAGATCTTCAAGAGCGAGATCATCACCGACCTTCTGAAGGTGCTGGGCTGCGGCGTGGAGGTGCACGACAAGCACGCCAAGGACATGGCCGCCTTCGATCTGATGAACCTGCGGTGGAACAAGGTGGTCATCTGCACCGACGCCGACGTGGACGGCTTCCAGATCCGCACCCTCATTCTCACCATGCTCTACCGCCTCACCCCCACCCTCATCCAGCGGGGCTACGTCTACATCGCCGAGTCCCCCCTGTATGAGATCACCTACAAGGACAAGACCTGGTTCGCCTACTCCGACGCGGAGAAGAACGAGATCGTGAGCGGCGAGCTGGCGGGCAGGAAGTGCTCCATCAACCGCTCCAAGGGCCTGGGCGAGAACGAGCCGGACATGATGTGGCTCACCACCATGAACCCGGAGACACGGCGGCTCATCAAGGTCATGCCCGAGGACGTGGAGCGCACCGCCGCCGTCTTTGACCTGCTGCTGGGGGACAACCTCCAGGGCAGAAAAGACCACATCGCGGAGAACGGCTACAAGTATCTGGAGCTGGCGGACATCTCCTGACCGGGCATACGGCCGCTATATAGGGCAGCTGACCGTTCCAAGCAGACCGTTTCCCGTGCCGTGCAGCAGTTCAAGGCCGCGGTCAGCCGTCGGAGCGGCCGGAAATGCCTGTGGCAGTCCGGCTCGGCCCTATCATCCGAAAGGATGCCGATCCGGCCGAAACCCGCCAATCTATCGCCAACAATCCTCTGAACTGGATTCTGAATAAGGACTGATACCAATGCCCAAAAAGAAGGCCCCCGAGGAGGGGGCAAAGAAGGTCAACAACCCCAACGTCATGGGCCTGCGGCCCGAGGTGCTGGAGCAGCCCATCACCGAGACGCTGGAGATCAACTACATGCCCTACGCCATGAGCGTCATCGTCTCCCGGGCCATCCCGGAGATCGACGGGTTCAAGCCCTCCCACCGCAAGCTGCTTTACACCATGTACCAGATGCACCTGCTGGGGGGCGCCCGCACCAAGAGCGCCAACGTGGTGGGCCAGACCATGAAGCTCAACCCCCACGGCGACGCGGCCATCTACGACACCATGGTGCGCCTCAGCCGGGGTTACGGGGCCCTGCTCCACCCCCTGGTGGACTCCAAGGGCAACTTCGGCAAGGTGTACTCCCGGGACATGGCCTGGGCGGCCAGCCGGTACACCGAGGTGCGGCTGGACCCCATCTGCGCCGAGCTGTTCCGCGACATCGACCAGGACACGGTGGACTTTGTGGACAACTACGACGGCTCCATGCAGGAGCCCACCCTGCTGCCCACCACCTTCCCCAACGTGCTGGTGAGCGCCAACCAGGGCATCGCCGTGGGCATGGCCTCCAACCTGTGCGGCTTCAACCTGGGCGAGGTGTGCGACGCCACGGTGGCCTTTCTGAAGAACCCCCAGGTGAACCTGCTGGATCACCTCAAGGCCCCCGACTTCCCCACCGGCGGCGAGCTGCTCTACGACGAGGGGGCCCTTCGGCAGATCTATGAGACGGGCCGCGGCTCCTTCCAGGTGCGGGCCAAGTGGCGCTACCTCAAGGGCGAAAACCTCATCGAGATCTACGAGATCCCCTACACCACCACGGTGGAGGCCATCATGGACAAGGTGGCCGAGCTGGTGAAGGGGGGCAAGATCCGGGAGATCGCCGACATGCGGGACGAGACCGATCTGAACGGCCTCAAGATCACCATCGACCTCAAGCGGGGGACCGATCCGGACAAGCTGATGGCCAAGCTCTTCCGCTCCACCACCCTCCAGGACTCCTTCTCCTGCAACTTCAACATCCTCATCGCGGGCATGCCCCGGGTGATGGGGGTGCGGGAGATTCTGGACGAGTGGACGGGCTGGCGCATGGAGGGGGTGCGGCGGCGCACCTACTTCGTGATGAAGAAGAAGCAGGACAAGCTGCACCTGCTCCGCGGCCTGAAAAAGATCCTGCTGGACATCGACCGGGCCATCAAAATCATCCGGGAGACCGAGGAGGACGACCAGGTGGTGCCCAACCTGATGATCGGCTTCGGCATCGACGGCGTGCAGGCCGAGTACGTGGCCGACATCAAGCTGCGCAACATCAACAAGGAGTACATCCTCAAGCGCATTGAGGAGGTGGCCGGGCTGGAGGAGGAGATCGCCGACCTCCAGGACATCGTGAACAACCCCGGCCGCATCAAAAAGCTCATCGTGGCCGAGCTCCAGGCGGTGCAGAAGAAGTACGCCGTCCCCCGGCGGACGGAGATCGTCTATGAGTACCAGACCGCCGCCGCGGAGGACGCGGAGGACGAGACCCCGGACTACCCGGTGCACGTGTTCTGCTCCCGGGAGGGCTACTTCAAGAAGATCACCCCCCAGTCCCTGCGCATGAGCGGGGAGCAGAAGTACAAGGAGGGGGACGGCCCCTGGCTCCAGTGGGAGGCCTCCAACCGGGACGAGCTGCTGGTCTTTACCGACCGGCAGCAGTGCTACAAGGCCCGCCTGAGCGACTTCGACGACTCCAAGGCCAGCCTGCTGGGCGACTTTTTGCCCACCAAGCTGGGCATGGATCCCGGCGAGGGCTTCGTGTGGGCCTGTGTCACCGCCGACTACTCCGGGCACCTGTTCTTCTTCTTTGAAAACGGCAAGGTGGCCCGGGTGGCCCTGTCGGCCTATCAGACCCAGACCCGACGCAAGAAGCTCACGGGCGCTTACTCCGACAAGTCCCCCCTGGCGGCGGCCTGCCTGCTGACAGAGGACACGGAGATGGCGGTGACCTCCACCGAGGGTCGGGCGGTGGTCTTCCACACCGCCGCCCTCACCCCCAAGACCACCCGCTCCACCCAGGGGGTCAACGTCATGACCCTCAAGCCCAAGTACAAGGTGGCCGACGCCCGCCCCCTGGCGGACACCACCATCGTCAACGCCGCCCGCTACCGGGCCCGCTCCCTGCCCATCGCGGGCATGCTGCTCCGGCCGGAGGACCGGGCCGAGGAGCAGATGACGTTACTGGAATAAGATAAAGAAGGTGTCGGCTATGAATCGTGTCGCAAAGCAGTATGTCCTCCCCTATCTGTGGATCACCCTGGCGTCCGCGGTGTACGCCGTGGGCTTCAACTGGTGCTACGAGCCCAACCAGATCGGCTTCGGCGGCATCACCGGCGTGGGCCAGATCATCAACCACATCCTCCCCTGGGCCCCCATCGGCACCGTGGTCATCATCCTGAACATCCCCCTGTTCCTGCTGGGGTGGAAGCTGCTGGGCGGGCACCTGCTGGTGTCCTCCCTTTACTCCATGTTCATCTCCTCCATTTTCATCGATATTCTCCACATGCTTCACACCTTTGAGCCTATGGAGCCCATTCTGGGGTGCATCTTCGGGGGCGTGATCATGGGCGGCTCCCTGGGCGTGGTGTTTCTCCAGGGCGCCACCACCGGCGGCACCGATCTCATTGCCCGCCTGCTCAAGCTGAAGCTGGCCTGGCTGCCCATGGGGCGGCTGCTTCTGGCGGTGGATCTGCTGGTCATTGTGGCGGTGGCCGTCGCCTTCCGCAACATCTACAGCGCCCTCTACGGCGTGGTGGCCCTGTATATCTCCTCCTTCGTCATGGACCAGGTGCTCTACGGCATGGACAACGCCAAGGTGGCCTATATCATCAGCGACGCCTACGACCAGATTTCCCACGCCATTATTCACGATATGGACCGGGGCGTCACCCTTCTCCACGGCGAGGGCGGCTGGTCCGGAGAGGACAAGAAGGTGCTGCTGGTGGCCTTCAAGCAGAAGCAGATCGTGGCCCTCAAGCAGACCGTCAAGAGCATCGACCCCAACGCCTTCCTGATCGTGTGCGAGGCCCACGAGATCCTGGGCGACGGCTTCCGGGAGTATAAGCACAACGATCTCTGAGCTGTCCAGGGGCGGGAGAACGCGCCCCTGGACACCCCCCGTCCTGCATATGCCCTGCTTTTTTGCCCGCAGGCGGATAACCCTCTGTGCTCTGTCATTTTACGCTGGAAAGGAGACCTGTTTATGCCCGGTTTTGAGAAGGTACGCAAAAATCTGGAGGCCCACGGCTTCGATGTGACCTGCTTCGACACGGCGGCGGAGGCCGCGGACTACCTGGACCGCAGGCTGGACGGCAAAACGGTGGGGCACGGCGGCTCCATCACCCTCAAGGAGCTGGGCCTTCTCGAGCGGCTCCAGAGCCACGCCGTGGTGCGCAGCCACTGGCTGGGAGACAGCTTCGCAGACGCAGCCGCCGCCCCGGTCTATCTGACCTCGGTCAACGCCCTGGCGGAGACCGGCGAGCTCATCAACATCGACGGCACGGGCAACCGGGTGGCCTCCACCATCTTCGGCCATGAGGAGGTCTACTTTATCGTGGGCGTCAACAAGCTGGCTCCCGACTACGACGCCGCCCTCTGGCGGGCCCGCAACGTGGCCTCCCCCAAAAACGCCCGGCGGCTGGGCAAAAAGACTCCCTGCGCCGTCCGGGGGGACAAATGCTATGACTGCAAAAGCCCGGAGCGCATCTGCCGCGCCCTGGTGGTGCTGTGGGAGAGGCCCACCGGCATCGGTCGGGCCGAGGTGGTGCTGGTCAACGAGCCTCTGGGCTACTGAGGAGGGGAGGGCGTGGCATTGAAACGAGGCATAGCGGCGCTGGCGTTGAGCTGCGCCCTGCTGCTCACCGGCTGCTCCTCCCTTCTGGAGAACCCCTATGCAGTGGTGGAGCCGCACACGGAGCGTCCGGCCACGGCCGAGGACTCCTCCGCCGTCCAGGCGGGCACCTATTCCGAGCTGGTCAACACCGTGCTGTTTTTTGTCTCCCAGGGGACAGAAAAGGGGCTGATTCAGCTTACCGACGACTATGACGGGGATGTGGAGGAGGATCTCAACCGGGCCTGCCTGGAGGTGGCCAAGGACGACCCTCTGGGGGCCTATGCGGTGGACTTTATCAAAAACGACTGCACCAAGGTGCTCACCACCTATGAGGCCACCATTACCATTTCCTACCGCCGCACCCGGGAGCAGATACGCAGCTTGGTCAACGTCACCGGCACCAGCGCCATCCGGGACGAGGTGCGCGCCGCCCTGGCTGATTTTCAGAGCGAGGTGGCCCTGCGGGTGGGCTACTTCACTGAGAGCGCCGACTCCATTGCCGCCCTGGTGCGGCAGGCCTACTACGACGAGCCCGCCGGCGCCCTGGGCATGCCGGAGTTTACCGTCTCCCTCTACCCCGCCTCCGGCGGGCAGCAGCGCATTGTGGAGATCCTGCTCACCTATCCCGAGGACACCCAGGCGCTGCGTCAAAAGAGCGATGACCTCCAGAGCACGGCAGATGCCCTGGTGCTCCCTCTCCGGCCCCATCAGCTCTCCCCCTCCGCCCGGCAGGCCGAGCTCTTTTCCCTGGTTCGGGAGCACGTCCGCGCCCGGCCGGAGGGCGGTCCCACCGCCTGGGACGCCCTGCTGGGCGACGGGGCGGACAGCGAGGGGCTGGCCCTGACCTTTCAGCTCCTCAGCGGGAAGATGGAGGTTGGCTCCGTTCTGGTGGAGGGTACTCTGAACGGCGAACCCCACTTCTGGAACCAGCTCACCGCCGACGGCGGCGCCCACTATGTCGATCTCACCCGCGACGCCTCCGGCACCACCTATTCCGCCGCCGACCTTCTCTCCCTGGGCTACGTGTGGGAGGGCGCGGAAGAAAATGCAGAAAATTTGAATTAACCCCTTGACAGCGGCGGAACGGTTCGCTATAATATAATCCGTCGCTTGCAGGTGTAGCTCATCTGGTAGAGCGCCACCTTGCCAAGGTGGAGGTAGCGAGTTCGAGCCTCGTCACCTGCTCCAGAAATGAAAACGGGACGGCCGATGGCCGTCCCGTTTTCATTTCTGGATTCCACAGATTTCTTTTATGCCCAGGGCAAACAAATTGCCCCGGTGTCGAAGCGGCGGCCCCCGCTATCGGAACCGTTCAACCGTCAACCCCGTCTTTTTCTCCAGAAAGGCGCGGAGCTCCTCCGGGGCAGCGCCCGTCACCCCCTCTTTATCGCAGAGCTGGCCGTGGTTCTTTCCCAGAATGAGCACCAGGTAACGGTCATTCTCCGCCAGCCGGAGGAGCTTGCTATATTTCCATTGAGTGGCCGCGCCGGCGATTTTGGTTTCATAGTGTTCCTCCAAAAAGCGCACCGTGCACACCTCCATCCCCGGCAGGGCATTCCGCCTGGCAAAGAAGGCGTTGATTGCGTCCTCCCCCAGCAGAACGGCCAGCATCAGGACGGCCACCGCCCCATTGAGCGCCACAGTTCCCCACTCGCCCCAGGAGACCCAGGCCGACAGCAGGCTCAGCACCAGGAGCACCCAGCACCAGACGCGCAGCAGCCGTGAGCGCGTCCTGCGGACGGTTTTATGCAGAGCCCTGGCCAGCGCAGACAGCGCCCTCCGGTCATAAGTGGTACTGCATATGATTTCCATAGAAAAACCTCTCTTTCGTCTGCGTGGGTATAGAATAGCAAATATCCCGCGCCGCTGGCAAGAAAGATTTTCTTACGATTCCTTGAAGCCTCTGTAAGAAAGAACCCTATGCTTCGGGCCGCCCGAGCGGGCGGCCCGTTTTTCCGGAAAGGAGTCTCTATGCCAAGCTCTTCCATTGAGGCCCTGGGCCGCCTGATCTCCCGCCAGGTGGCCGGGCACCCCGGCCGCGCCCGCGCCCTGCTCCGCACGGCCTACACCCTGGTGGGGGTACAGATGAAGCACTTCCCGCCCAAAAACGTGCTCCCCGCCCGGTGCGCCATGCAGGGGGACACGGCCCGCTCCATGGCCGCCGCCCTGGGCCGCCCCGGCCGGGCGGCCTGCGTCAACATCTTCCTCCCCTGCGAGGTGCTCCACGCCCTGAACATCCCCCCGGTGCTGCCCGAGGGGCTGTCCTGCTATCTGGTGTCCACGGCGGCGGAGCGGGTGTTCGTGGAGGCGGCGGAGGAGCGGGGCGTGCCGGAGAGCTACTGCTCCTACCACAAAATCCTGCTTGGCCTGGCCGAGACCGGCGTCATGGCCAGGCCCCGGTTCATCCTCAACACCTCCCTGGCCTGCGACGCCAACCAGCTCACCTTCCGCCGGCTGGCGGAGTTCTGGGACGTCCCACGCTTCACGGTGGACGTGCCCTACGCCCCCTCGGAGGAGAGTGTCGCCCAGGTGGCCGAACAGCTCCGGGCCATGGCGGCCTTTGTCCAGGCCCACGGGGGGCGCCCCCTGGAGGAGGACGCGCTGCGGGCCGCGGTGGCCCGCTCCCGGGCCACCGTGGAGGGCTACCACCGCTACCTGTCCCTGCGGGCGGAGCGCTCCCTCTCTGACGAGATGACCTCCGAGATGCTCTCCGTCTTCGCCACCCACTCCATGCTGGGTTCGCCGGAGGCCCTGCGCTACACCGAGCAGCTCTGCGCCCAGGTGGCCGCCCTGCCGGAGGGGCGGCGTGGAAAGCGGATTCTGTGGCTGCACACCCTCCCCCACTGGCAGGACAGCCTGCGCGCCCTGCTGAACTTCCGCCCCGACGTGGAGATTGTGGGGTGCGACATGGCCCTGGATGCCGATGTGCTCCCCGAGCCGGAGCGCCCCTATGAGTCCATGGCCCGGCGGCTGGTCTGCTCCTCCTTCAACGGCGGTGCGGAGCGCCGGGCGGAGCGGGCAGCGGAGCTGGCCCGCCTCCTCCGGGCCGACGGGGCGGTGTACTTCTGCCACTGGGGCTGCAAGCAGACCTCCGGCGCGGCCCAGCTCGTCAAACGCCGGCTGGAGGCCGCCGGGTTCCCCACCCTGGTGCTGGATGGGGATGGCTGCGACAGCGGCAACGTGAACGACGGCCAGATGGTCACCCGGCTCCAGGCCTTTCTGGAGCTGCTGGAGGGATGCAGATGATCGGATATACCTGTAAATACACCCCCGTGGAGCTGCTGGCCGCCCTGGGCGGCCAGCCGGCCCTTCTCAACCGGGAGGCTAACGCCTTCTCCCACGCCGAGGCGCTGACCCACAACCACTTCTGCTGCCACGCCAAGGCGGTGCTGGAGGAGTGCCGCCGGGACGGCGTGAGGGAGCTGGTGCTGGTCAACTGCTGCGACTCCATCCGCCGCTGCTACGACGTGCTCCGCGCCCAGGGCGGGCTGGATTTCCTCTTCCTGCTGGACCTTCCCCACCACGACGACGGCTGCGCCAAGGCCCGGCTCCGGGGGGAGCTGGAGCGGCTGGCGGCGGAGTACGGGGCCTACCGGGGCGCCACCCTGGACGAAGCGGCCCTCCGGGCCGCCTTCGCGCCCCCTGTCCCCCTGCCGGACGGCCCCTTCCTGGCCGTCACCGGGGCGCGGGCCGGGGCGGGCCTGCTGGAGGCCCTGCGGCGGGTCTCCCCCCTGCCGGTGGCCGATCTGACCTGCGGCGGCAACCGGAGCCTGCCGCCCCCGCCGGAGGGGCTGGACGGCCTGGACGGCCTGCTGGACTGGTACGCCGGGGCTCTGCTGGGGCAGATCCCCTGCCTGCGCATGGACGCGGTGGGCCGCCGGGAGGAGCTGCTGAACCACCCCGGCCTCAAGGGCCTGGTGTACCACACCGTCAAGTTCTGCGACTTCTACTCCTTCGAGTACGAGAACCTGCGCAGGCGCACCGCCCTGCCCCTGCTCAAGGTGGAGACCGACTTCACCCCCCTGTCCAGCGGGCAGCTCTCCACCCGGCTGGAGGCCTTTCTGGAGGGGCTGGAGCTCCGCCCCGCCCCTGCTTCCGCCGCCCGGCGGGGGGCCTATGTGGCGGGCATCGACAGCGGCTCCACCACCACCAACGTGGTGGTGCTCGACCGGGCGGGGAACGTGGCCGCCTCCGCCATCGTCCGCACCGGCCCAAAGGCCAGCCAGGGCGCGGAGAAGGCCTTCGCCGCCCTGGGCGGCTTCACCCCGGAGGACATGGCCGCCATCGTGGCCACCGGCTACGGCCGGAACAACATCCCCTTCGCCACCGGGCAGGTGACCGAGATCACCTGCCACGCCCGGGGGGCCCACCGCCTGTACCCGGAGGCCCGGGCCATCGTGGACATCGGCGGCCAGGACAGCAAGGTCATCTGTCTGGACGAGTCGGGCGGCGTGACCAACTTTGTGATGAACGACAAGTGCGCCGCCGGCACCGGACGGTTCCTGGAGCTGATGGCCCGCACCCTGGAGCTGAACCTGGATGAGATGGCCCGCGTCGGCCTGCACTGGGAGCAGGAGCTGACCATCTCCAGCATGTGCACCGTCTTTGCTGAGTCGGAGGTGGTGTCCCTCATCGCGGACAACCACTCCGCCGCCGACATTGTCCATGGCCTGAACCAGTCGGTGGCCGCCAAGACCGCCGCCCTGGCCAGCCGCGCGGGGGCCAAAGGCCCCTATATGATGACCGGCGGCGTGGCCCGCAACCGGGGCGTGACGGAGGCCCTGGAGGCCCGCCTGGGCGCGCCGCTCTGGCTTCCCCCCGAGCCGGATCTCTGCGGTGCCCTGGGCGCCGCCCTCTTCGCCCTGGACAGCATACAATAAAAGGCCGCGGCCCGCAAACAGCGGGCCGCGGCTCTCGTTATATACGTTTATTTCCCCCGGCGGGCGTCGCAGACGAGCTTGACGAGCTGGATCACCAGGGTGGGCAGGAAGGCCAGCAGGACGATCTCGCCCAGGTTGGCAAAGCCGAAGGCGGGGGCCACCATAAAGAGGCTCTTGAGCCCGGGGGTGAAGAGCACCAGCAGCAGAAGCACCACACCGGCAAGGAAGGCCAGGACGGAGTACTTGTTGGTGGATAGCTTCAGCCGGAAAATGGACTCGGAGCCCCGGCAGTTGAAGCCATGGAACAGGCGGGCCAGAGTGAGGGTAGCGAAAGCCATGGTGGAGGCCATCACAGCGTCGCCCCCCTGGTAGCCCAGGTAGAAGGCAATCATGGTGACGATGGCGATGAGCAGGCCCTGGCCGCCGATGCGGGCCAGGAGGGGCCGGTTGAGAATGGGCTCCCTGGGGTCCCGGGGCTTTTGGTCCAGCAGGCCCTTCCGGGCGGGCTCCATGCCGATGGCGATGGCGGGCAGGGAATCGGTGAGCAGGTTGATGAACAGCAGGTGCACCGGCTGGAAGGGCACGGGCAGGGCCAGCAGGGAGGCGTAGAGCACGCAGAAAATGCCGGCGGTGTTGCCCGAGAGAAGGAACTGGATGGCGTTTTTGATGTTGGCGTAGACGCTGCGGCCGTTGACCACCGCCTTGACGATGGTGGCGAAGTTGTCGTCGGCCAGGATCATGGAGGCGGCGTCCTTGGACACCTCCGTGCCGGTGATGCCCATGGCCACTCCGATGTCCGCCTTTTTGAGGGCGGGGGCATCGTTGACGCCGTCGCCGGTCATGGACACGATATTGCCCCGGCGCTGCCAGGCGTTGACGATGCGGATCTTATGCTCCGGGGATACCCGGGCGTAGACCGAAATGTGGGGCAGGCGCTCGTCCAGCTCAGTGTCAGTCATGCCGTCCAGCTCCACGCCGGACACCGCCTCGTCCCCGTCCCGGAAGATGCCGAGCTGCCGGGCGATGGCGGAGGCGGTCACCTTGTGATCGCCGGTAATCATGATGGTGCGGATGCCGCCCCGCTTGGCGTCGGCCACGGCCTGGACGGCCTCGGGCCGGGGCGGGTCGATCATGGAGATGAGGCCAATGAAGGTAAAGCCGTTCTCATCCTCCAGGGTGAGGGGGCGCACGGCGTCCAGCTCCTTATAGGCGAAAGCCAGCACCCGCAGGCCCTCCATGGACAGCTCCATGTTGACCCGGGCCAGCTCCTCCCTCCGCTCGGGGGTCATCTCCACCTTCCCCTCCCGGGTGAGCAGGTGGGTGGAGCGGTTCAGCAGCACGTCGATGGCTCCTTTGGTGAAGAGGGTAGGCACCCCATCAATGTCGTGGAGGGTGCTCATCAGCTTGCGGTCGGAGTCAAAGGCCAACTCGCCCAGACGGGGGTGCTGGGCGCGGTAGCTCTCCTCGTCCACGCCGAACTTTTCGCCCAGCATCACCAAGGCCACCTCGGTGGGATCGCCGATGGCGGTGCCCTCCTCCTCGTTGTTGGTGGCGTCGCTGGCCAGCAGGGCCGCCTTGAGCAGCAGCCTCTGTACGTCGTTGACCAGGCTCAGATCCTCTCCCTCCAGCAGGGAGCCGTCGGCGTACACCTTCTGAGGGGTCATCTTGTTCTGGGTCAGGGTGCCCGTCTTGTCCGAGCAGATGACGGAGACGGAGCCCAGGCTCTCCACCGCCTTGAGATCCTTCATAATCGCGTTCTGGCGGGCCATCTTCTGGGTGCCCATGGCCAACACGATGGTGACAATGGAGGACAGGGCCTCGGGGATAGCGGCCACGGCCAGGGCCACGGCAAACATGAGGGAGTCCAAAATGCCCATGCCGGTGCGGAAGATGGACAGGGCAAACACCACCGCGCAGATGGCCATGATGACCATGGCCAGCTTGGCGGAGAAGCTGTCCAGGCTCTGCTGCAGGGGGGTCTTGCGCTGCTGGGTCTGGTTCATAAGGGCGGCGATCTTGCCCAGCTCGGTGTCCATGCCGGTGCCGGTGACCAGCACCGTGGCCCGGCCGTAGGTCACCAGGGAGCCGGAGAACACCATGTTCTTCTGGTCGCCCAGGGCCACCTGGTCGGCATCGATGGCCTCGGCCGTCTTGTCCACGCCCTCGCTCTCGCCGGTGAGGGAGGACTCGTTGACCTTGAGGGAGAAGTTCTCCAGCACCCGGCCATCGGCCACCACCATGTCCCCGGCCTCCAGCAGGACGATGTCGCCGGGCACCACGTCGGCGGAGGGGATCTCCACCCGCACGCCGCCCCGCATCACCTTGGCCGTGGGGGAGGCCATGGCCTTGAGACTCTCCAGGGACTTCTCCGCCTTCTCATACTGGACGGTGCCCAGGATCGCGTTGAGCACCAGCACGGCGAAGATGACGATGGTGCTCTCCACATTGCCGGAGAAGGCGGAGATCACCGCTGCGATAATGAGTATGAGTACCATGAGATCCTTAAACTGCTCCAGAAAGACCTGGAGCGTGCTCTTTTTCTTTCCCTCGGAGAGCTTGTTGGGGCCGTACTGCTCCGCCCGGCGGCGGGCCTCCTGGGCGGACAGCCCCTCCGCGGAGGCGTTCTGCGCCTCCAGGGCCTGCTGCGGTGTCTTTCTGTAATAGGCCTGTGTCATATCACTCGTTCCTTTCCCAGTGTTCTCCGGCGGAGAGGCGACAAAAAAAGACCTTCCGCCAACCGCTGCATGCCACAGCAGTTGTCGAAAAGTCTTGTTACCGCATTGGGCGCATGCCGCCAGGCCGGAAACCCGGACCGTGGTGTTGACGGCATACCTTCAAACTACTCCCTTTTCAACTGCTGTTATCATAGCATAGTCTCACCTTTAAGTCAATCTAATTTTCCATTATGGGCCATTCCGCCCCCCCTTATACCTTTTTCGGTTGACGGGCGCACCGGCTTTCGCTATACTGGGAGTACAATTGGTATGGATCAAAAAAGGAGAGTCCCATGCATTCAAACTTTGTCAAGCGCCTGCTCAAGGCGGCCTGGGTTCTGGAGCTGGTGGTCGCCGTCCTCATTCTGGCCGTCACCCTGCTGGAGCTGTTCCTTCTGGGGGAGGGAACCCTTTCCCAGGTGCTGGGGGGGAGCTTCAGCGCCGACGCCTTCTTCGCCGACGCCATGACCATCGTGGTGGGCATCGAATTTGTCAAGATGCTGATGCTCCACACTCCCCGGGCGGTCACCGACGTGCTGCTCTTTGCCATCGCCCGGCAGCTTGTGGTCAACCACTCCAGCGCGGTGGACACCCTGCTGGGCGTGGCCGCCGTGGCCCTGATCTTCGTCATCAAGAAGTTTCTCCACACCGACGGGGATGACGCGCCCGCCGGAGACGGCCGCCCCTGAAGGCCGGAGAAGCGGAAGCCGCTGGGCTTCCGCTTCTTTTTTGCGCCCGGGTGAAAGATTTCCCGCCTCTCAATCGTATTAGGGGTGAAAGCGCTTTGACTCAATGGCAAAGGATGTGAGACACATGCCCGTCACACTGGACCGCGGGGAGGCCGAACGGCTGGTGCACGCCTATTCCGACCTGATCCTCCGCCTGAGCTACACCTACCTCAAGAGCACCGACGACGCCCAGGATATCTGCCAGACGGTCTTTCTCAAGCTGCTCCAAAAGCCCCAGGCCTTTTCCTCTCCGGAGCATGAGAAGGCCTGGATCATCCGCACGGCGGTCAACCTGTGCAAGGACCATCTGAAAAGCGGCTGGCGGCGCGCTACCGTAGCCCTGGACGCGGCGGAGGCCGTACCCGCCCCCGCGGAGGAGGAGGGCAGCCTTCTCTCCGCCGTCAACCTGCTTCCCCCCAAATACCGCACCGTTATTTACCTGTACTACTACGAGGGCTACGCCGCCCGGGAGATCGCCCAGCTTCTGGGCGAAAAGCCCGCCACCGTTTCCACCCAGCTCAACCGCGGACGCCAGCAGCTCCGCACACTCTTAGAAAGCGAGGGAATGACATGAGCAACCGCTATCGGGATTCCATGGACCGGCTCCACTTTACCCAGGAGCAGAAGCAGGAGATGGTGGACCGCCTGATGGAGGCCGGGCCGGTCTCCTCCGTCCGCCGCCCCCTCCGGTTCCGCCGCTTCGCGGCGGTGGGTGTAGCCGCCGCCCTGGCGCTCAGCCTGGGGGTGGCGGGGGCCACCGGCGCCCTGGGCAGCGCCGGGGACGCCTTTGCCGGCCTGTTCGGCGGCGGCCCCGCCGAGACGGAGATTATCGACCAGATCGGCTACCCCATCGGGGCCAGCGCCACCAGCAACGGCGTCACCATCACCGCCGACGCCATCATGGGGGACACCTACTCCTACGCCATCGTCTACTCCATCCGCCGGGACGACGGTTCCCCCCTGGTCAGCGACGAGACGCTGGCGGCCGGAGCCGAACAGAATGGCCTGCTCCCCCTGAGATTCCGCAATTACGGCACTCAGGTGCGCACATCCGGCGGCGGGGCGCACGGCTCCTCCTGGTTCTATGACGCCGACCCCGCCGACAACGCCATCCAGTTCGTGGAGATGATGACTCAGGACCAGCCCCTCAAGCCGGGCACCGCCTCCGTCAAGTTCCAGGATCTGTCGGTCTACACGGACAACGACTACCGCACCAGCGAGACACTGGCTGAGGGCACCTGGAGGCTGAAATTCGACTTTGCCTTTGAGGACTCCTCCATCTCCCTGCCCGCCGGCCAGTCCTTCACCCTCAACGGCATGGACGCCACCCTGGACGGCGTCACCCTCTCTCCCCTGTCCATCCAGGTGGACTACACCGTCCATCAGGAGCTGGTGTGGAGCGAGAACCGGGAGAGCGGCCGGGAGAACGAGTATGACCGGGAGCAGAGCTACCGCTACTTCGAGTCCCTGCCCGTGGTGATCACCTACACCGACGGCACCACCCAGGATCTCACCAACGCCGGCGGCGGCATCACCCCCGGGGACGGGGAGACCGTCTGCCAGAAGAGCCGGATCTTCGACGAGCTACGCCCCCTGGACGAGGTGGCCTCCGTCACCGTGGGAGATATCGTCCTCCCCGTCAGCGCCGGATAACCGCCCGTCCATAGGCCGCGCATATACCCCTATAAAGAGATCATATAGGGCCCGGCCATTCCCCTGTGCTATAATAGAGGCAGCAATAACAGACAGGAGGAATCCCTATGATGATCCAAGGCGTTCTGGGCCCCATCGACACCGCTGAACTGGGCCAGACCCTGATGCATGAGCACATCACCTGCGCCGACTGGTCCATGCGCATGAATTTCGGCGCCCGCTTCTTTGAGTTTGACCAGGTGGCCGAGATCGCCGCGGGACAGCTCGGCAAGGCCAAAGCCCTGGGCGTGCGCACCGTGGTGGACGGCACCCCCGTCAACCTGGGCCGGGATATCCGCCTGATCCGGGAGGTGGCCCGCCGCACCGGCCTGAACTTCATCGCCTCCACCGGCTTCTACTACCAGGAGGAGCCCTGGCTGTACTTCCGGGACGAGGAGGAGATCTACGACCTGCTGATGGGCGACTGCGCCGACGGCATCTCCGGCACCGACAGCAAACCCGGCATACTCAAGGCCGGTGTGGGCCGCGGCGGCCTCACTCCCCTGCTGCAAAAGGTGCTCCACGCCACCGGCCGGGTGGCGAAGGAGACCGGCCTGCCTCTGTTCTGCCACCATGACCCCTCCACGGCCGCCGGCGGGGCGATTCTCGACCTGCTGGCCTCCTGCGGCGTGCCCGCCTCCCGGGTGATCCTGGGCCACAGCGGCGACACCGACAACCTGGAGTACCTGACCGCCATGCTGGAGCGGGGCTGCTGGCTGGGCATGGACCGCTTCGGCTTCTGCGACCGGGACCTGGGCCTGGAGCCCCGGGTGGACACCATCGCCGCCCTGTGCCGGGCCGGCTGGGGCCACCGGCTGCTGCTCAGCCATGATCTGGCCGCCTACCTGGCCTTCTGGGACAGTTGGGAGACCACCAAGCACTCCGACTGGCTGCATCTGGAGGAGGATTACACCTTCATTCACCGCCGGGTGCTCCCGCTTCTGGAGGAGCGGGGCCTGAGCCGGGCGGACATCGACCGCCTGCTGACGGGCAATCCCCGCGCCTTCTTTGAGGGCGTTTAAAAGAAAACACAGGAGCGGAGGCCCGCCTGGGCCTCCGCTCCTCAGCCTGTCGAAAAGTCTTTTCGACAGGCTGACGAACCTTTTGAAACTCTGAAAAAGTTTCAAAAGGTTGTTTGATCCAACGCGAAAGGGAACCCTGACGGTTCCCTTTCACACTATCCTTCCCTCCGAACCCTTTGACAGAAGGGTCTATTGACAGCCTGAGGAGCGGAGGCCCACCTGGGCCTCCGCTCCTGTTCGTTATGCCGGGTAGCGGGTGCGCACGGAGAAGCCCTCCCGTTCCAGAGAGCTCCGGGTGATCTCCCGGCCCCAGTGGATGGAGCTGTTGTAGTTGCCCTCGGTGACCATCACCGAGTTCTCCTTCTTTTCCAGCACCACCACCGTGTGGTAGTCGCCGATGCGGATCATATCTCCCACGCGGATGGCCTCAAAGCTCCGGTGAGCGCGGGCGGGCAACGTACCAAAGGCCGCATCACTACAGATGAGGGCAAAGCCCTCACAGCCATAGCCGCCGGAGCGCAGCGCCTGGGAGGCGTAAAAGTTGTCGTTCGTCCAACGCATTCCCTCTGGGTAGTCGGCCTTCAGCGCGGTAATGGCGGCATAGACCGCCTCCTCCGTGGGACCTTCGGGCTCCGGCCGCTCCGGGTTTTCCTCCCCCGACACGGTAAGCAGTACCGTCTTGATATGTACCCCGCTGTCACCGCCCTGTTCCATCTTCAGCACCACAGCCGCCTGGCCGGGGGCCACCGCTGTGATGAGGCCGGTGCCGCTGACCGTCACCACCTCCCGGCTGGAGTCGGAGGTGCAGTAGGCGTCAAAGCTCAATGGGCCGGGTACAACGGCCCCCATAGGGAAGCCGTAGGTGAGCTGCTGCCGCTCCCCCACCGCCATCTCGGTGCGCTCCACGGTAAACGTGATGTCTTCAAGCGCCGCAGGGGTGGCGGGGCCGTCCAGGCCCACCTCCGCGCCGGCGGCCTGGAGCTGCTTGGTCAGACGCATGAACAGGGTCACGCCCTCCGCCCGGGTCACCGGCCGGGCCGGGTTCATCCGCCCGGCGCTGTCCCCCTCCATCAGGCCGCACCGCCGCATCTCCTCCACGCTCTCCGCCGCCCATCCGCTGATGGAAGCAGTGTCCTGAAAGCGCGCCGGGGCACCGGCGTCGTCGGGCAGAATGATGCCCTTTTCCTCCAGATAGCGCGCCAGCAGGGTGGCCACCTGCTCCCGGGTGATGGTACCCTCCGGGTGAAAGGTAGTGGCGGAGGCGCCCTCCACCACGCCGCTGGCACTGGCCCAGTAGACTGCGGGAGCAAAGTAGTCGGCAGCCGTCACATCGGTAAATTGCCCCGTCTGCTCCACCGCGTCCCTGTCAATGCCCTCCAGGCGGCTGAGTATGGCCACAAACTGGCCCCGATTAAGCACCTCGCCGCCCTCAAAGCTCCTCCCGAAGGGGAGAATCAGGCTGTTATCCAAGGCATAGGCCGTGGCCTCCCGATACCAGGCCTCTGCGCCGTTGTCGATCCAGCGGTCATAGTACCAGTCCAACCGGTCCACGTCCCAGTAGTCCCCCGCGGCCAGGGCGGGCGCGGCGGAACCCGTCAGCGCGGCCGTCAAGGCCAAAGCCGCCAGCCTGCGGCCCCAGTGTCGGTTCTGTCTCATTCAATTGCCCCCTTTTCCAGTCCGTTTCTGTCCTCTACTTTACGGGATAGCCCCCCTCTTTGTCAACCGGCAGTTCCCGCCAAATCAGCAGAGCGGCCGGTCCGTAGCCGGACCGGCCGCTCTGCTTTACCGCTGGTACTCGAATTCCAGGTTATAGAGGGAGACGATGTCCCCGTCCTGAATTCCCATCTCCTCCAGCCGGTCAAACAGGCCGGACTGGCGAAGCATCCTGTCAAACCAGTTTCGGGACTCGTAGTCCCCGAAGTTGACGTTGGCCATGAGCCGCTGGAGCCAGGGGCCCTCCACCAGCCAGGTGTCGTCCTCGTGGGTGATCTCCAGGGGCTCGGACATGTCCACCTCCGGCGGGCGCTCCACATAGGTGGGCTCGTACACCGTGATGGGCGGCAGGTGCTCCAGCTCCCGGGCGGCGGCGTACATCAGCTCCCGGGTGCCCTGCTGGGCGGCGGCGGAGATCTCATAGAAGGGCAGGCCCAGGCCCTCCACATGGGTTCTCAGGGCCTCCAGAGCGGAGCGGTCAGCGGCAATGTCCACCTTGTTGCCCGCCACCAGCATGGGACGGTTCTCCAGCCCGGAGCCGTACTCCTTCAGCTCGGCCTGGATGGCCTCAAAGTCGGCCACCGGGTCGCGGCCCTCGCTGCCCGACACGTCCACCACGTGGATAAGCAGGCGGCAGCGGTCGATGTGCCGCAGGAAGTCGTGGCCCAGGCCCGCCCCCTCAGCCGCCCCCTCGATGATGCCGGGGATGTCGGCCAGGACGAAGGAGACACCCTCCTCCACATACACCACGCCCAGATTGGGAAACAAGGTGGTGAAATGGTAGTTGGCGATCTTGGGCCGGGCCTTGCTCACCACAGAGAGGAGGGTGGACTTGCCCACATTGGGGAAGCCCACCAGGCCCACGTCGGCCAGCAGCTTGAGCTCCAGAATCACCTGCCGCTCCTGGCCAGGCAGGCCCGCCTTGGCAAAGCGGGGCACCTGCCGGGTGGGGGTGGCGAAGTGCTTGTTGCCCCAGCCCCCGTTCCCACCCCTGGCCAGTACAAAGCGGTCGGTTTGGGACATGTCGCAGATAATCTCGCCCGTCTCCGCGTCCCGCACCACCGTGCCGCGGGGGACCTTGATGACCAGATCCTCCCCGTCCTTGCCCGAGCAGCGCTTGCCTTGGCCGTCCATGCCGTTGGCGGCCACATACTTGCGCTTATAGCGGAAGTCCATCAGGGTGGACATATGCTCGTTGATCTCCAGAATCACGCTGCCGCCCCGGCCGCCGTCGCCGCCGTCGGGGCCGCCCGCGGCCACGTACTTCTCCCGGTGGAAGGCCACCGCGCCGTTGCCGCCGCTGCCCGCCTTGACGGTGATGCGGGCGGTATCTACAAAGGGTGCTGCCATAAAAACCTCCTTGCCACAGGGTGGCTCGTCCCATAGGGGCGGCCCTTGCGGCCGCCCGGAGCCTGCGCCCCGATAAAATAAGCCCCGAACGGGAATCCGTCCGGGGCTAGTTTACCCATATTTACTGGGCGATCTCAACGATAGAGACCTGCTTGCGGTCCTTGCCCAGGCGCTCAAACTTGACTCTGCCGCTCTTCATGGCGAACAGGGTGTCGTCGCTGCCCTTGCCGACATTGACGCCGGGGTGGATATGGGTGCCCCGCTGGCGGACCAGGATGTTGCCGGCCAGGACGAACTGACCGTCACCCCGCTTCACGCCCAGACGCTTGGCCTCGGAATCGCGGCCGTTGCGGGTGGAGCCGACGCCCTTCTTGTGGGCGAAGAACTGAAGACCGATGTTCAGCATGGTGTCACACCTCCAAACTTGTGTGTTAAAAACGTCGCCGTGACGGAGGTCATTCCTCCTCCATCACGCTGATATGGTCGGGATACTCCTCGTGCAGGCTGGCAAAGTGAACCATGAGAGCCGCCAGAAGGGTCTGACAGGTGGTCTCATTGGCCTCGCTCAGGCCGCCGGGGATTTTCATGGTGATGGAAGCGTCGCTCTCCCGCACCTTGACCGATGCCCCCAGGCCCAGCACGTCGTTGACGGCGCACTCGGTCAGGCGGACGGCGCTGGTGACTGCGGCGCAGATAATATCGCTTCCCTCATCGGCGTAGCCACTGTGGCCCTGCACGGTAAAGCCCACAATGCGCTCTCCCTCCATGTGAAAGGTGACGGTGGTCATCTTACACGGAGATCTTGCCGATGGTCACCTTGGTGTAGGGCTGACGGTGGCCCTGCTTGCGGCGGTAGCCCTTCTTCGGCTTGTACTTGAAGACGATGACCTTCTTGCCCTTGCCGTTCTTCACCACGGAGGCGTCCACCTTGGCGCCCTCCACCACGGGAGTGCCCACGGTGATCTTGTCGCCGTCGATGACAGCCAGAACCTTGTCGAAGGTCACGTTCTCGCCGGCCTCGCTGGCCAGCTTCTCGATGAACAGGGTATCACCCTCGGTCACCTTGTACTGCTTGCCGCCGGTCTCGATGATCGCATGCATGTAGTTTCAACTCCTTCATTACGGGCTCGCTGTCGGGGGAGGAGGTTTCCCTCACTTGTTTGTCGCGCTGCGCACCCTCCGCGACGGCCAACAGCTCAACACTCCGCTGAAACTGCTGCCAGACTGCGTCCGGCCTGCTCTCAGTCTGCGTGTTTTGCTGCTGCCCTGCTCTCAGGTGTCTCCGCGCTTCGTTCCCATTCAAAGCGGCTCTGATAGTATATCAGCACAAATCTGATAAGTCAAGCTTTTTTCTTCTATTTGGTTACCGGCTCACCTTTTTCCGGTATGTTGTCGGCTCAAAGGCTCCAATGGCCTCACAGACGCCGCACACATCCGGCCGGTGGTCGAAGACAGCGCCACAGAACACACAGCGGTAACCGTCTACTGTGACCACCTGCTCCTGGGACACGGGTTCGGACTCCTTTTCCGGATGGTTGCGCTTGAGCCCTGCCAAGGCACTCATAAAACGGAATTCATGGTCCTTCTCAATTTGAGAAATCTGCTCAAAGAGCACCGCGATCTCGTCCAGCCCCTCCTCGCGGGCAGTTTGGGCATAGCCGGGATAGAGCTTGGTCCACTCCCCATATTCCCCGGTCATCGCCTCCTGAAGGTTGTCCGCCGTGCTGCCGATGCCGCACAGCCTCTGATACATCAGTTTGCCGTGGACTCCTTCATTCTGTGCCATCCGCTCAAAGAGCTCGGCCACTTCAGCATAACCCTCCTGCTGGGCCTTGTCGGCAAAAAAGAGATACTTGTTGCGGGCCATAGACTCCCCGCTGAAGGCATTCCACAGGTTCTGCTCGGTACGCGTCCCTTTTATATCCATATTGATTCTCCTTAAATAATAATAATTACTATTATTATATTATTTTTCTTTTGGTTGTCAAGAGAAAAATTCGTACCGATCAGCCCGCCATAACGGGAGTTCTGTTGTTGGCTGCGACCGTTCTGCCGGGATGGCAGCACCTAGTGGGCCAGCCGTCCGAAGTACCAGCCGGTGACACCGTCCTTCTTCACCAGCGCCCGGTCGGAGATGCGCCGCACCACCGAGAGGGTGTCGCCGGGGCGCACCGCCAGACGGTAGTCGGTGGAGTCCTCACACCGGGTCACTCCCCGGTCCACATAGAGATACTCGGTGAGCACCTCCAATACCCGGCCGGTCTCCAGGTGGCGGCAGAGGGAGAGCTCCGCCCCCCGCTCCAGCACCTCCAGGGCGTTGCGGCCCCAGCGGATGTTTACCGAGTCCGCCGACGGGGCCTGGGGGTCCAGGGCCTCGGCGGTGGGCAGGCCGTCGTAGGCGAACCAGGAGAAGGCCCCGCCGGGTTTTTCCGGCAGCACCAGGGCGTTGAGCTGGCCGTCCACCTTGAGGGAGCAGCCGCCGTCGATGCTGGCGATGTGCCGCCCCTCCGCCAGCAGCGGGGCGGCGGAGGGAACGTGGGGGTGATAGAGGGTCACCGGCCAGTGGCCCACGATACACCACCGCCGAAAAGAGTGTCCCTGTGAGAGAAAGTCGTCGTTTTTCATGCACTTCCAGGCGTCCAGCCCCTCCAGGTGCGCCTCGTCGGCCACGCCGCCGTGGACGAAGAGATAGTCGGGGGTGAGCAGGATCTCCGGCATGGCCTCCAGGAAGGCCAGCTCCGGGCCGAAGCGGGCCCGCACCACCTCCCGCAGAGCGGGCAGCTCCTCCGGCCCCCGGGTCTCGAAGCCGGCGGCGTGGCCCATCTGCACCAGCAGACAGCGGTCCCGCCACACGTCCACATAGTGGCGGTAGAACCGCTCCTCCTCCCCCTGGGCGGCCACAAACTCGCTCACCAGGTTATCGCAGTTGCCCCTCAGGCAGTACACCGTGTTCCGCTCCGCCAGCTCCATGATGAACCGGAGGGTGGTGAGGCTGTCCGGCCCCTTCTCCACCAGGTCGCCCACCAGCACCAGGATGTCGTCGGGGCCGTAATGGGCGGCGGCCAGCACGCCCTTGAGAAACGGCAGATTGCCGTGGATGTCGCTGATGGCCAGCACCCGCCGCCCCTCCGGGAAGGTCAGGCGCTTTACCGTTGCTGTTCTCGGCATAGATACACCTCGCTTTACCACGCTCTATTTTACCACAGGGGGCGGAAAAATGCTATCGCCCCTTTCCCCCGATTTCCACCACGCGCTGCGCCCAAGCCCGGTAGAAGTCCGCCTCGTGGGACACCAGAAGCACCGTGCCCGGGAACCGGTCCAGCGCCCGGGCCAGGGCCTCCTTGGCCGCCCTGTCCAGGTGGTTGGTGGGCTCGTCCAGCAGGAGAAAGTTGCAGGGCCGCAGGGTGAGCAGGCACAGCTTGACCCGGGCCTGCTCGCCGCCGCTCAGCGTCGCCACGGCCTGGAGGGCGTGCTCCTGCCGGACGCCGCACCGGGCCAGCGCCCTCCGGGCCTCCTGCCGGTCCAGGGCGGGAAAGGCGCCGGTCACCAGCTCCTCCGGCGTCCGTGTTCCATCCGTCCAGGCCAGGGCCTGGGGGAAATAGCCCAGCGCCGCCTGCTCCGAGAAGTGGAAGCGCCCGGCCAGAGGGGGCATTCGGCCCGCCAGGGTGTTGAGCAGGGTGGATTTTCCCACTCCGTTAAACCCGGTCAGCACCACCTTCTGTCCGGCATGCACGGAGAGGTCCAGCCCCTCCAGCACCGGACTGCGGTACCCTACCGACAGTCCCACCACCTCCAGGTCTCCCGTCCGGCCCGCGGGCAGCGGCTGGAACTCGAACACCGGCGGGGCGCTCCGGCCCTCCGGCGCCGCCAGCCGCTCCAGACGGTCCAGCTTCTTCTGCCGCCCCCGGGCCATCTTCGCGTTGCGGCCCGCCCGGTTTTTGCGGATATAGGCCTCCGTCCGCGCGATCTCCCGCTGCTGAGCGGTATACTCCCGGAGGCGCTCCCCCTCCAGGCACTCCTTTTTGGCCTGATAGGCGGCGTAGTTCCCCGGATACTTGGTGAGGCGCCGCCCCTCCACCGCGCAGACGGCGGTGACGGCCCGGTTCAGAAAGGCGGCGTCGTGGGACACCACCAGGAAAGCCCGCTCCAGCCCTGTCAGCGTGTCCGCCAGCCACGCCGCCTGCTCCTGGTCCAGAAAGTTGGTGGGCTCGTCCAGCAGCAGCACGTCCGGCTCCTCCAGCAGCAGCCTGGCCAGGAGCAGCTTGGCCCGCTGGCCGCCGCTCAATTCCCCCACCGGGCGGTCCAGCCCCAGCTCCGCCAGCCCCAGTCCCGCCGCCGCCTTCTCCACACGGGTGTCCACCTCGTAAAACCCACGGGCCTCCAGCTCCTCCTGCCGCCGGGCCGCGGCGGCCAGGGCCGCCCCGTCGCCCTCCGCCGCCCGGTCGTACAGCTCTGTCATGGCCCGCTCCAGCGCGTAGAGGGCCCGGAAGGCCCCGTGCAGCACCTCCCCCATAGTGTGCTCCGGGTTCAGGGCGGCATACTGGTCCAGGCAGCCCACCCGGATACCGCCCTGCCACACAATCCGCCCCCCGTCGGGCACCAGTTGACCGGTACACAGCTTGAGCAGGGTGCTCTTTCCTGCTCCGTTCCGGCCCACCACGCCTACGTGCTCCCCCCGGTGGAGGGCAAAGGCAGCATTCTGAAACAGAGGCTGCCCGCCAAAGGCGTGGGTCAGCCCCGTGATCTCCAACAAACTCATGGTATTGCTTGTCATCCTTTCTGAAAAACGAAAGCGGGCAGAGGGGCCCTCGCCCCTCTGCCCGCGCTCCTCTGCGGTCCAAAAAAGCGATGGACGAAACATCGTCCATCGCCTGCAAAATGGGTACGGGAAGTCGGAGCGCCCTCTGGGCCGCCCTACCGCTTCCCGATGAAACCCAACCGCGGTTCAGCCGCGCAGCTCTGCACAATGTTTCACCGGTTCGGATTGTGCAGAGCGGAGTCTTTTTACCCGTTTGTCAGTCAGATGAAAGTTCATTGGCTGTTCTCCTTGCTGTGATACGCTCTCAACCATAGCACAGGTCCCCGGCTTTGTCAAGCCGGGGACCTGCACGGAGAGGCAGCCGCCTCAGGCGGCCAGATTGCGGACGATATTGAAGATGGAGATGGCCAGCACCAGGAGCTGGACGGCGTTGAAGGCCTTCTCCACCGCTGCCTCGGAGCACTTCTTGTTGAGGCTGGCCCCGATAAAGCCGCCGGCGATGGCGCCCACGATCATGACCGGGGCGATGGACAGGTCGAACACCCCGAAGCCGGTGGTGAGGGCCACGGTGGTCAGCTTGGAGATCTGGGCGAAGAGGATGGTCACCAGGGAGCACACCGTGGCCGTCTTGGTGTCAAAGGAGAACAGGTAGATGATGAGGGCCACGTTGATGGGCCCGCCGCCGATGCCCAGGAAGGAGGAGCAGATGCCCAGGAAGACGCCCACCAGCAGGGACACCACCACGCCCCGCAGCTCCCGGCTGGGGATGCGGCCCTTGTTCTTCATGTAGAGGAACACGGCCAGGATGAGCAGGGAGAGCACCACGTTCTGCACCACGGTGACGGCGGAGTTGGCCCGGAGGGCGTCCACGATCACCTGGAGCAGCTTCTCCCCCGCCAGACCGCCCGCCACCGAGCCCAGGGCCAGGGGGATGGCGGTGCCGAAGGGGATTTTGGTGCGGGCCAGCATCTGCTTGCCGATGGACACCACCGACATGGAGAACACCGTCAGGGAGGAGAGCACGCCGATGGTCTGCACATCAAAGCCGTGGAGCACGTCCATCAGCGGCTTGATGATGACGCCGCCGCCCATGCCGGTGAGGGAACCCACCGTGGTGGCGCCGATGGCGATGAGGAAGTAGAGCACGTACTGCAAGGGAACGCCTTCTTTCGATGGAATTCAGCGCCGGCTCAGCCGCCGCAGGGGCAGCCGCCCACGGGGGCGGAGTTGAGCGCAGGGTC
>ERZ773248.1056-NODE-1056-length-27055-cov-7.375741_pt1 | contig 27055 bp, 27 predicted proteins | sample MGYA00580518_ERZ773248 | MGnify/ENA primary metagenome ERZ773248 (study PRJEB29015, sample SAMEA2737762) | human gut metagenome | biome: human gut; feature: human-associated habitat; material: faeces | place: China | collected 2012 ...
ATGTGTATTTGGAATTTCTCATTTTGGCTTGTACTATTTATATTCTAGCACCAGCTTCTCTTGAATTTGAGCCCTTTCATCATTTTCAGAAGGACCTTGAACGAATTCCATAACACTTTTCTTATCATTCCATTCAAGGATTGTTTTAACATTATCTATGTCAAAGATAATCTTTACGGTCTCTCCCGACTTCGGACTCGTAATTTGAAACATCTTGGCTGTTTCTGAGGTAATCTTTTCCGGCAAAATTTTATAACCTAAAATAGCATTAATAAGTGCTGATTTTCCAGCACTGTAAACACCTGTAAAGCATAGGCTAACTTTGTTATTTCCCATGCTTTCGATTTTTTCTTTTATATTTTTTGCTTCTTCATCAATTTGCTTTGCAAAACTTTCTGCACTTTTTTTAACCGATTCATTGGCAATGCTTTTAATATCAAATAACTTACTTCTATGTGCCTCCAATATAGCGATGGCTTGTTTTCCAAATTCAGCAACTTGTGTATATGTTTGATTCATATCCGGGAGTTCTGCAATTAATGTAGGTGTAATTTTGCATTTAGTTTCCAGATCAGTGTTGTAATATTCTATCATTTGCTCTAGATCCTCATAGTCAACCTTAGTTGTAATGACCCTCATCTCAAGGGTTTTAACAGAGTCAAAAGCGCGTGCGATATCATTGAAAAACTCATTTCCATGATCCTGCAAAACAAACTGACCCTTCTGACCCATATAGCGTTGTAATCTACCTCCACTAATGGCTAGCTCCTTGCCATTTTCAAACCGTCGGAATTCCACCTCTTTTTTCGCAGGATGATACTTCATCTGTAAATAAGCTTTTGCCATTTCAAAAACCTCCTATGATATTATTTGTATTGCGTCACCCTGGCTTTTCAACCACATATCTATCCCATCACCGAAAACTTCTGATGAGATAATATATTCGCCAGCGTTTTCTTCAAGTATTTTTGCAGTTGGAAGCCTATCTAAAACAGCCTCGACCGAAAGTCCGGAATACTTAAACTTTACTTTTTTTAGCCTTCCGCCATACATAACTGTACACGCTTACGGAACTCCCCTTCCTGAAAACAATCTGCATATGTGACATGAAAACATTCATCACGAACAACCAACTTTTGAATACGATCTATCCTATATATCGTTGGATAAGAATCATTTATAACATCAAAATCTGCCTTAGTGTCCTCATCATCTATGAACGAAGTCATGTAAAAATAATATTCCGAAAACATTTGATGCAGGTCGGCTCACACATTTCCACTCCAATATGAGTATTGTTTATATCAATGCAACTTTCATTTTCTAAAGCCACATCTCTTTTTAACTTTGGCAACTTCAAAAAACTCACTTATAACTTCTCCATAATTTATTTTTTTAGCTTACTTGCCATTTTTATATATTCCAGATCATAAGGTTGAAATTCTTTAATCTCAACCAATATTTCGATGCTTCTCCCTTTTTCTATACTATCCACAAACTCATCTGCCTCTACATCCTTCATTTTTAGAATGTTTGCGAGCTTTCTAATATTGTTCCCCGCATCATGAAAAATCAATTTCTCATTTTCATCTATATGACACATTGTCGTACCTGTAATAAGAACCCTATTTGTATCAATTAATCTTATCGCTTTTAAAATTACTAATGCTAAATCTCCCATCGAACTCAATTTTACTTCTCTCTTAAATAATCCCATCGTTTTTTTTCCTTTCTTTTGTAATTTAACATTTTATATGCTAATCTTTAAACGTTAGACACTTCTCCCTCCTTCTTCCCATCCTCCACCATCTCAATCATATCTCCCTGGCTCCGGATCCACATATCCACACCATCACCAAAAACTTCCGCTGTAATCAGTATCCCATTTTCATCTTCCCTGATAATGTGCGCGGTCGGCAGCCTGTCCAGAATCGCCTCCACTTCAGTGGGCTTTCCCTTATAGTAGAATTTGATCCGGCGGAGACGCCCGCCCACCATGAACTGGATGCGTTTTCGAAATTCTCCTTCTTCGAAGCGGTCCTTATAGGGAATATGAAAATGTTCCTTTGTGATTTTCAGCGACTCGATCCGGTCGATGCGATAGATCGTGGGAAACGGGTCATCGCACACGGCGAACTGCTTATGATCTTCATGGAGCATATAAGCTGTCAGGTAAAAATAATACTCCGAGAACATGATGGCCAGTGGCTCCAGTGTTCTGGTCACTTTTTTGCCATCACGGCGTGTATATGTGACTTCTACCCGGCGGCTTTCATGGATCGCCATGCCCAGATCCCACATTTTATTCAGAAATACTTTATGATGGTTTGGTTCTATGTAATGGAAAATTTCGTTGGAGATCAGTTCTTTCACAAGCTTCATATTTTTCTGCGGAACACATCCGCAGATCAGCTTGTTTAAGATCCGCTCCATCTCCGATTTGGTCAGAGAACGGCTGTCAAGCAGAATCTTACAGACAGCCAGGATTTCACTATTGGACAGAATCTTTGTGCCCTGCGTCTCCAGACGATAGCCCTGCTCCTTTCGGTCATATATGAGTACCTGTCCATATCCTTCTTCTGCCAGCTTCATAGCGAAGAAATTCCGGATATCACGTAAGTCCCTCTGGACACTTTTTTCGTTGACACCATAACGGTCAGCATACTCCTGCTTGGAGATAGTCTCACCATTCATGAGTCGATCATATAAATCTAAGATTCTGTTATTCTTTCCTGTCATCTGCATGTTACATTCCTGCTTTCTGCCATAGATTTTTCTTTTATGAAAGTCATTATACGCAGAAGATTGGACACATTCTGTCCTTGAGAGAAATATAATCATCTCTTTTGTTTGTTTTTAACAATACATGTCTTATTTTTATTATTATTTTAAGCATATCACATAATATAGTATCTGACAATGAAAACATTTCCTGTTTCTGTATATCCTATATATGTATCTCATGGACAGATTTTGTACCTTTTGACATCTTGTGAATGTCATTCATACATTCATTATATACTACCATTTTAGAAATGACAATCAGTAAATGTCAGAAGAATGGAGGCTTATTTATGTTTAAGAATAAAACAATTTCTGGTCGCAATAACATTGCCGGCAGTAATATTGCATCTCTTCGCAAAGCCTCCGAACCGAAGCTTTCCCAGCGCGGTCTGGCAGATCGCATGCAACTAGAAGGCATTGATCTTGATAAAAATGCGATTCAACGCATTGAATCCGGACAGCGGTTTGTCACCGATATTGAGTTGAAAGTATTTGCACGGATTTTCCATGTATCCTGTGAAGATCTGCTAGATGACACCTCTTCCCGGTAATACGAACTACCCGGTTACCTGTCTGACACATGACAGTAACCGGGTAGTTTTTTATTTTAGCTTGATTTTAATATTCCGTATCCGGCAGATAGTGTCCTGCCAAATTTACCCCATAAGGATCATCCATGTTTTCTGTTACATTGATGGTTCCATCTTTCTGGAAGTTCAATGTCAATGCATAATCACTGTTACTGTCTTCCCAGAGTGCAGTCGTATCACTCATCCACTCAGCAGTACAATCTCTGAGATCTGCCAGAATTCCTTCGTCTGAATTAACCCCAATAGAAAATGTAACACCTGATGCATCCTGAAGATAGATTGTCATACCTGCATCTGCCAGATCTTCTCTCTGAAAATAGAATTGCCAGTCATAGTCCTGTGCATAGAAATCGCTTTCATCTGAACGTACATCTGCCTCATCCACTGTGTCTGTATCATCCGTTCCATACATCTGCTCCAGGGTATCCAGCAGTTCTGCCACCATATCAGAATCCTGAGGTTCTCCGTTGACCAGAAGTTCCTGAACCGTAACCTCTTCTGCAAATTTGTTGTACAGCAGCGTTTCCTTAATATCCGCCGACTCTCCAAAGACTTCACAAGTTCCTGTAAATGTGATTATTGCCGTATTTCCTTCTTCTTCCTGCACATTCCACTGAGGATCACCAAAGAAATCGTCGTATGCTTCCCCATATGTTACCGTGCTCATAAATGTAAGCTTTGCATGTTTCACCGCATCGATCGCCCCATTATCACCAAGCTTCGGTGAATAATCTTCCATATCTGCATTGGCATTCCAATTGTCCGGTTCCTTTTGATCATAGGTTCCTGTGATATCGTATTCCAGATCCTTATCACTGCTCTGCAGTACATTTAATGTACCATCTTTCTGAACTGTAATCGCCACAGATGCCTCATCATTTAATATGCCTGATAATTTTCCATCTTTCCACTCCAACCGATCCCAGCCAGCTCCATAATTGTGCAGCTTTTCTCCGTCATAAAAGATGATCATAATTCCCAGCTGGTCGGAGTTATCTTCCTCTTCAATAAAAGTGAGTTCATACGCTCCATTGTCCTTTTCACAATAATATGCACCATCCACCGATGGCTGTTCCCCTGTATGATCTTCTCCTCCACAGGCGGTCAATACCAGCATTGATACAAGCATACAAAGAAATCTCTTCAGTTTTTTCATTCGTTTTCCCTTCCTTTTCTCTGATTTTCAGTTCCTTTATGGGTCTATTATAATCATGTGCAGGGACATCATCTGTCCCTGTAAAATATTTTCTCACCAGAATCATCTATTAATCTCAAAATTTGTTGCATTAGCCATTGCTCTATGCTACACTCATTTCAGAAACTAAACATTTCCATTCTCATTTCCCTGCTCACTTCGAGCACGATTCCCGATAATGGAACACAATTTCTTATTTGCACAAGAAAAGGAAGTGTTCGATATGTGGTCAGAAGCTTTATTGCAGATGGATGAAAATACCCTTAAATATCAAGTAGAACGGATGCAGGCTGAAAATGAAAAGCTACGTGAACAAAGCAAAGCTGACAAAACTTGTATCGCCGAACTGGAACGTTTACTTCAAGAAGCTCAAAACAAATGATTTATCTGCTCCAACCGCCGATAAGGCAGTTGGAGCAATTTTATCGTTCTTCATTTTCCCCTTTATAATTGATCTTCACATTCCACCTTCGCATGGCTTCCTGCAGCTTCCAGAGTCCTTCTGGTTTCTGATCAGATATTTCTTTTACAGCCTGGAAGATTTCTTTCCTTACGTCACTGTTCGGAAGGGTCTCATATTCTAACAGCCATGGTTCTGTCATCTCCGGCTTCATCCATTTTCCTTTTTTCAGAAACATTACCAGGATTCGTTCATCCCTTTCCTTTTTCTCGCTCACGATGATTCCGTACCGTTTACTATGGAGATCATATACCGCATCTCCTCTGACGAATGGATGCGGCATCTTCAGATGCCCTCCTTCAAAGCGTTCTTCCAGATGGTCCCAGAATGTTCCTTTTTTCTCTCTCCAGATAAAGTCTGTATTCAGGATCTCTCCATCTTTATCAAAATACAGGGCACGCTCATTTTTTATGATCTTTTCCGGCTGATCCATAAGCCTTTCCCTGCAAATATGAAATGCTTCTTCCTCCATGATTCCCCTTGTCTTTGCCTGCTGATATGTCTCACTCACATTGTTAAAATATGTTTCGTGGAATTCTTCATCTTCGTAACAGGAAAATAAGATCCCTGGCGCTGTTTTTCGAAACGCTCTTAACTCCCTCTGTTCCCCATGCAGATGTTCCATAATCTCATTTTTCAGAGTCATATCTTCTGTCTGCTCAGCCAGTTTCCGCAGATGCCGTCTCTTTTCTGACCAGCTCATCTTCGCATATCGATAAAGGAATATGGCCTCTTCTCTGTCTGTAAATCTATACTGTAACTGTTCCACATACTTTCTTACATCTTTTGACGGAATCCATTCACTCTTCATTCCAGTTCTCCTGTTCATAATCGTATTTTTCCTTTGCACGCTCTACCTCCCACCACAAGGTAGACATGTCCGCCTTCCCATGATGCATTAGATATTTCGCCGAATTAAAAATGTCTTTTCTCGGATCATTGTCTTCCAGATGGGCATATTCCAGGTAATAGGGTGAAGCATGCAGATGCCCGGTCCATTCTCCGTCAGAAAAAGTACAGATACGAACCTCTATATCCGATTCATCTGCGCCCCATTTTTTCAAGAATTCATCCGTCTTCCTCTTTTCTTCTTCGTCTGCATTCGCCATCACGATTCCATACTCACAATATCCCAGATCATATACCACATCTCCCAAGAAAAATGGAGTTGGGACGTAATAATACCGCTTTGTAAAATGCTCATTACTTGCATATTTGTCCCATATAACATCTTCCGGCAGATAGGTATCACGGATCTTACCATTTGCGTCAAAATAAATAGTTTCCCAGCTGCCTTCTTCCTGCTCATCTGATACCAGCAGTTTTTCCTTCCTGATCTCAAATTCATCTTCCGATAACAGCCCCGACTGATATGCGGTCTCATAGTTGTTGGCAAATCCCAGCAGTTCCAGCTCTCCGTTGCGCTCAGTGGTCTCCACTGCATAGATAAAACCTGGTTCCAGTGTTTTGAAATCTTCGACTGCTTTTAACTGCACTTCCACTAATTCCAGAATCTGCTCCTTCAGTTCCTGATCATCCGTTCTCTCTGCAAGATCTTTTAATCGCTCTCTGCGTTCCTTCCAGCCCAGTCTGGAAACATTGTAGATCAGTGACGCAATCTCTGCGTCTGAAAAATGATGATCGATCTTCTGAAGGTACTCTCTCATATCTTTGGATGGAATCAGATCCCCATACTGTGTTTCATTTGCTTTTCCCATATCAAAGCCTCTCTTTCTTCCCTTTTGTGGCCATTATAGCAGGCGACATGGACATCATCTGTCCCTGCAAAAAAAGACATAAAAAAACGAACCCATCTTTTTCAAATGGATTCGTTCTTTCATGATTCGATAGAATTTTATTCTTCTGCAAACAGTTCTTCTTTTCTCTGGATCATCTCATCGATCTTCTCTATATACAATGCCACATCTTTGATATTCTCGCACCGTTCGATCCGATAAGAACCATCTGGATTCTGTTCATTCCAGACACGTTTGGTGGAAGCCCCGGCTCCGCACGCCACGATGGTCTGTTTCTCTTCCATGATGAGGATATTGTAGATACCAGCCTTCTCCGGCTGTGCGTAACCTACGTTTTCAAAGTTACCGGCCATATTTTTCTGGCGATAGAGATAATATGGCGACAATCCCATCTCTGCACAGTATCTGGCAGTCATATCCATGATCTGCATATTATTTTCCAGACCCATCTCCTCGTATTTATCTTTGAAGAGGCTGAGTCTTGCGGCACGCTTGATTGCCAGAGAGTGGACCGTCACGCTGTCAGGTGCCATGGCTTCCAGCTCTTTCATAGTATGCTCCACATCATCATAGGATTCTCCCGGAAGTCCCACGATCAGATCCATATTGATATGAGCAAATCCCATGCTGCGGGCCAGCGTAAATGCTTCTTTTACCTGATCTACGGTGTGACGTCTGCCGATGATCTCCAGTGTCTTCTGGTTCATGGTCTGGGGATTGATGGAGATCCGGTCAATGCCGTGATCCAGCAGAACCTGAAGCTTCTCTCTGGTGATGCTGTCCGGTCTGCCCGCTTCCACGGTAAATTCCTGCAGATGTTCTGTATCAAACTTACTCTGGATCCTGGTCAGCAGACGGTCCAGCTGATAAGGCTCTAATGTGGTCGGTGTACCACCGCCGATATAGACTGTATTAAGCTTTTTATCCCGGAACCGGTCTGCCACATAATCCAGTTCCTTACATAAAGCATCCAGATACTGATCCACCCGTTTCCGCCATCTCTCCAACGGATAGGATGAGAAGGAGCAATAAAGGCAGATGCTTGGGCAGAACGGAATCCCCACATAGAGGCTGTAGCCATCTTTGTAGTCAATATTTCGAAGCACATACCGTTCCCGGTTGGCGATCATGACGCTAAGTGCCACCTTTTCCTTGCTTGCCAGGTAGGTATTCCGCATATATTCTGCGGTCTCTACATTGCTCATGCCCTGCTCGATCAGTCCCATGGCAATCTTCGCCGGACGGATTCCCGTCAGGGTTCCCCATGGAAGAGTCTGTCCCGTGTATGCACACAGCAACTGGTATAATTGGCATTTCATCCGGTTTTTCGTCTCTTTCCGTTCTGCATAATTGATGACGGACGCACCGGATTCTTTTTCTTCGCCCTGCTCCATCAGGCAGATGGACACAGTCTCATCTGTAAACTCCACAGAAATACGAAGAGCCGTATCTTCGGTAAATGTATCCTGTACATGGATCTGCACATCTTCTCTTGGGAAAAAAGATTTCACAAGGGAATGGATATCATATTCGAAACTCGGCCGGTTTACAATTACTTCTATCATAAAAAGCCTTTCTTTTCTTCCTACACAAATGAATTATACTTCTTCTCATGACCGATCGTGGTCTCTTCGCCATGTCCTGGACAGACGAGCGTATCATCTGGCAATAAAAAGAGTTTTTCTTTTACCGTACGAACTAATGCAGATGTACTTCCACCTGGAAAATCGCTTCTGCCCACAGACTCTGCGAACAGGGTATCTCCCGAGAACACGCAGCCTGCATCTGCCACGTAGTAAGAGCATCCTCCCGGCGTATGTCCCGGTGTATGGATAACCTGAATCTTCATGCCTGCCAGTGTCAGTTCCTGTCCGTCACGCAGCAGTTCATCCGGCTCAAAAGTCACAACTTTGCGTTCAATAAAGACAGACAGATTCTTCTTTGCATCCAGAAGAAGGTCTTCTTCCTCTGTCAGTGCGTATACCTTCACCCCCAACTCTGTGCGAAGGGATTCGCATGCTCCCATATGGTCGATATGTCCATGGGTCAGCAGGATCGCAGTGATCTTCCATCCATGCTTCTCAGCTGCCGCACAGATCCGATCCGGTTCTGCTCCCGGATCGATCACAACAGCCTCTTTTGTATCTTCATTTGCCAGAAACCAGCAGTTCTCTGCCAGATTTCCCACATTGATATGTGTAACTTTACTGTTCATTATCTTCTCCCTTAGCTGGCAGACCTCTCAATATCCAGAACACTCTCAATCTGTCTGAGCTTCTCAATGATCTTGTTCAGCTCTTCCACGCTGGAAATATCAAAGCTGATAGTGATGGTAGCGGTTCCTTGTTTGCTGGTACGCACATTCATAGATGTGACGTCAATATTTCTCTCAGTGAGAGTCTTGGAAATATCCACCAGAAGACCGGTACGGTTGTTGCCGTAGATCTTGATCTCCGTCGAATATTTCTCACTGCTTCTGGTCTGTGCGCCTCCCTGCCATTCTGCATCAATCAGCCGTTCTCTCTCTGATTCCGCCAGATGGAGCATATTGACGCAGTCGGTCCGGTGAATCGTTACACCTCTTCCCCTGGTCACAAAGCCCACGATCTCATCACCCGGAACCGGATTACAACACTTTGAAAACCGCACTGCCACATCATCGATACCTTTTACAATAATACCGCTCTTGGATTTGGTCACATGAAGCTTCTGCTCCTTTGCCTCCTTCATGCTCTCCATGATCTTGGCATCGGTCACTTCTTTCTTCTTTGCCTTCTCATACTCTTCCACCATCTTGTTGACGACCTGACCTTCTTTCAGTCCGCCATGTCCGATGGCTGCCAGTACAGATTCCCAGTCGCGGAATCCATATTTTCTAAGAACACTTTCCTGATACTCCGGCTTTACCACCTGAGCGGCAGGAATGCCCTTCATCTTACAATACTGGGCGATCAGTTCTTTTCCTTTTGTAATATTGCTTTCCTTGAACTCTGTCTTGAACCACTGGTTGATCTTATTTTTTGCCTGCGTACTCTTAACGGTGTTGAGCCAGTCACGGCTGGGTCCTTTGGAGTTCTGGGATGTAATAATCTCGATCCGGTCACCATTCTTGATCACCGTCTCGATAGGCACCAGCTTTCCGTTGACTCTGGCACCAATCATCTTGTTGCCGACCGCACTGTGGATACTATATGCAAAGTCAATCGTATTGGAGCCATTGGGCAGTGTCTTCACATCGCCACCTGGTGTAAAGCAGTATACACTCTCGGAGAACAGATCCAGATCACTCTTTAAGAGACTCATGAATTCCCGGTTATCGGACATGTCACGCTGCCACTCCAGGATCTGACGGAGCCAGGTAAGCTTTGCCTCCGCGCTGTTCTTTCCTTCAACGTTCTGCTCATTGCTTCCGCCGCTCTCCTTGTATTTCCAGTGGGCAGCGATACCATACTCTGCGGTACGGTGCATCTCATAAGTACGGATCTGGATCTCAAAAGGCTGTCCCTTCGGACCAATCAGCGTAGTATGCAAAGACTGGTACATATTGGCTTTGGGCATGGCAATATAATCTTTGAAACGTCCCGGAATAGGCTTATACATCTCATGGATCACACCCAGTGCCGCATAACAGTCTTTGACAGATTCCACCAGAATACGTACAGCAAACAGATCATAGATCTGATCCAGTGTCTTATCCTGGTTGACCATCTTTTTATAAATGCTGAAGAAATGTTTCACTCTTCCCTGTACATCTGCCTCGATTTTGGCATTGTCCATGTGCTGTTTGACTTCCGCCACGATGGACTGTACATATTTCTCACGGGTACTCTTCTTCTCTGCGATCTGGGATACCAGATCATAATAGACATCCGGCTCCAGATATTTCAGTGCCAGATCATCCAGCTCGATCTTTACTTTCGAAATACCAAGACGCTGTGCAATGGGCGCATAGATGTCCATGGTCTCTCGTGCTTTTTCCTTCTGCTTTTCCGGCTTCATGTATTTCAGAGTACGCATATTGTGAAGCCGGTCCGCCAGCTTGATGAGGATAACGCGGATATCTTTTGCCATTGCAAGGAACATTTTTCTTAAGTTCTCTGCCTGTTCATCCACTTTATCGGCAGAATAGCTCAGCTGACCCAGCTTGGTGACTCCATCTACCAACAGTGCCACCTCATCACCAAATTCCTTTGCCAGATCTTCTGTAGTCATCGGTGTATCCTCTACCACATCATGAAGAAGACCTGCTGCAATACTTTCCTTATCAAGCTCCAGATCTGCCAGAATAATTGCCACACAAAGCGGGTGAATGATATACGGCTCACCGGATTTACGCACTTGTCCGTCATGGGCCTTCTTTGCCACCTGGTATGCTTTCTCGATCATGGAGATGTCCGCAGATGGATGATATTTGGTCACGCGCTGCACCAGTTCCTGATATAATTCATCAGGGCTGGTAAAATCTTCCATCTTAACGATACTTCTATCATCCTCCTGCACTTCTCTTGCCTGTTCTTCCGTCATATCAATCACCACTTCTCTGTCTATCTATTTTTTCCCGATACAGTACATTCTTTTGTCCTGCATCAGCTGCTTTTATTTGCCTTCGTAACGAATTACACTCTCTACATCATATTTACTCAGCTTCTCACGACCATGAAGTCCTGCCAGCTCCATCAAAAATATGATTTTAACCACTTCACCGCCCAGCTGCTCCACCAGCTTTGCTGCTGCCTCAATGGTACCACCGGTTGCGATCAAATCGTCGATCAGTACCACCTTCTGCCCAGGTTTGATGGAATCCTTGTGCATCTCGATCTCTGCACTGCCATACTCCAGGTCATAGCTCACAGATACGGTCTCTCTTGGAAGTTTTCCTTTTTTGCGGACCAGTACAAACGGTTTATGAAGGTTGTATGCGATCGGCATTCCGAAGATGAATCCTCTGGACTCCGTTCCTGCGATCACATCAAAATCAAGACCTTCCAACTTCTTCTGCAGACTGTCAATAGCCAGCTGCAATCCCTCTGCATCCTGCAGAATGCTGGTCACATCTCTGAAAATGATTCCTGGTTCCGGATAATCCGGAATACTTACTACATAATCCTCTAACTTTTTCATCTGTCTTCTCCTTCTCTATCGCTATGCCTTCGGCATAATCTTTTCCTCTATAAACAGGTGTCAGACAACACCATAACAGAATAAATATAGCACAAATTCATGCAATCAGCAATAGTCCAGAATCCTCAGCTGTAATGTCCTCTGCCCCCGGAATTCATTGATCTCCGGATAATACAAAAATGCCAGTCGGGGCTTTTGCTGCATGGTCTTTAACACTTCATTCATCTGATCACTGAAATAGATTCCATCCATCGTGGTCCCACTTTCATCCTTCAGCTTCAGCCTTAGTACATTCTGATTCTTGCCAAGAACACGGGTTTCTAACACCTGCACTCCTTTCGCTGCAAATACCGGCTTACTATTTCCTTTTCCAAAAGGTTCCAGCAGAGATAATTCCTCCACCAGCCGCTCTGATACATAGGAAAATGGCATGGCAATGTCGATCCGAACCACTTCGGTCAGATCCTTTTCCGTCAGTGTACACAGTTCATTGAGTCTTTTCCGGAACTTTTCCACATGTTCCTCCGGCATAGACACACCAGCCGCCATAGGATGTCCACCGTATTTCGTATAGAGCCCCTTACACTTGCTCATCTCTTCAAACATAGAGTAGGTTTCAATAGAACGCCCGGATCCTTTTACTCCATCCTGCGATCTGGTCAGCACAAACACTGGCCGGTAATAGCGTTCCCTGATCCTTCCAGCGATAATTCCCGCAAGACTCTCATGACAGTCGGGTAGATAGATTACCAGTACCCGATCCCTTTTCATGTCACTGTTTTCGATCTGGTCAAGAGCCTGCTGCACACCGTCATCCGTCATGGATTTTCGTTCATCATTGAGTGCTTTTAACTCTGCGGCTTTTACGAGTGCTTTTTCATAATCTGTAGTCTTTAAAAGCTCCAGCGCCCGCTTTGCCGTATCCAGCCGTCCGCTTGCATTGATACATGGTCCTAAGACAAAGCCAATATGAAATGCTGAAATAGTCTCTCTGGAGATCTCGTTGACTTCTATCAATGCCGAGATTCCCGGATGTGAGGTGGTCTTCAGAAGCTTCAGTGCTTCTTTCACCAGGATTCGATTCTCTCCGGTCAGATTCATCACGTCTCCCACTGTGGCAAATCCTGCAAACAGCAGCAGATCCTCATAAAGCTCCTGCTCTGGCACTCCAAGCTGCTCCCACAGAGCACTGACCAACTTCCATGCCACACCTGCTCCACACAGATTTTTATATGGATACGGACAATCCTTCTGGTGGGGATTGACTACCACATCTGCTGGCGGAATCTCTTCCTGCAGTTCATGGTGATCCGTAATGATCACTGTCATTCCCAGACTTTTGGCATAGGCGATCTCTTTCACTGCTGCAATTCCGTTGTCACAGGTCACGATAGTATCTACACCTGCATCATATGCCCTCTTTACCAGATCTTCATTAAGCCCATAGCCATCCTTCTTCCGGTCCGGAATATCTGTATCTACTTCTGCCCCGGCTCTTGTCAGTCCCCTGAGAAGAATGTAAGTGGAACATACCCCATCAATGTCATAGTCTCCGATGATCCGAATGGAGGCCCCTTCCTTTATTTTTTTCTGTAAAATCTCAACTGCCGGAATGATCCCTTTCATCACAGAAGCAGAACAGAGATCCGACAGTCCCCCATACAGGTACTGTCGGATCTCTGATTCTTCTGTGATATCCTTATTACGGATCAGCCGGGCAGTCAGGGAGCTGATTCCAAACTTCTCACCGATCGACTGAAAATCTGCTCCTTTTCTGATCTCTACCCATTTTGCCATTGGCTTTCCTCTCTGTCCGTTATTTTTTCTCACCCAGTTTTGTACGCATTACATACCACAGGGCACCGGTAATGCATACGGAAGAGTAGGCACCGCACACGATACCAACCATCAGTGGAAGTGCAAATTCACGGATGGATGCAACACCCAGGATGAACAGCACTGCTACCATAACGAAAGTAGTCAGGGAAGTATAGATACTTCTGGTAAGGGTCTGTGTGATACTTGCATTAACCACATCCTCCAGAGTATCTTTCTTCTTCATATCTGTAAGATTCTCACGGATACGGTCAAAGATAACGATGGTTGCATTGATGGAGTAGCCGACAATCGTCAGCATACATGCGATAAAGGTATTTCCTACGGAAATTCTTGCAGCTCCATAGAATACCAGAACAACCAGTACATCATGCACCAGAGCAGCTACTGCACTGGTTGCAAAACGGATATCCTTGAAACGAACCCAGATATAGATCAGCATACAGATCGTCGCAATGATTACAGATACGACTGCATCATGCTTTACTTCCTGGCTGATGGCACCGCTGATACTCTCTGCTGTGATTGCCGTATCTCCCAGCTCAAAAGTTTCTGTCAGACTGTTATCCAGCTCCTGTCTCTGATCCAGACTCAACTCCTTGGTCTTGATAATAACCTGATTAGTTCCTGCAACCTTCTGGGTCTGAATATCATTATCACCAGTCACTGCGGATACTACCGGAACGACTTTTTCATCAATGTCAGCAATAGACATATCTTCATTGAATTCAACAGTTGTTGCAGTTCCTCCCTGGAATTCCAGGCTGTATGCCAGGATTCCTTTTCCGGATCCGGCATTGATTCCCATATAAATAAGTCCTGCCACGATCACTGCCAGCGAAGCTGTAAAGAATACTTTTCTCTTGCCAAGGAAGTTGATCGGTGCTCTCTCTTTGACTGTACCGTACCACTTCTCATCCTGCAGTCCCAGTGCATACAGCGCATTCAGTACCTGTCTGGTCACAACCAGTGCGGTGAACATGGATACGATAATACCAAGTGCCAGAGTCTGTGCAAAACCTTTGACACTTCCGGATCCCTTGAATCCAAGCACAATAGCGGCGATCAGAGTCGTCACGTTACCATCCACAATAGCAGACAGTGCTTTCTGGAATCCGATCTTAATGGAAGACTTCACAGTCTTGCCGGTTGCGATCTCCTCGCGGATACGGGAGAAGATGATAACGTTGGCATCCACGGCCATACCGATAGACAGAACGATACCTGCAATACCCGGCAGGGTCAGAGTCATCTCAAAAATATTCAGAAGTACCAGTACAATACCTATATAGGAAGTAAGCGCAATACCTGCAGCCAGACCCATGATACGGTACAGAATGATCATCAGGACAACTACAATAGCGAATCCGATAGCACCTGCCACAAGGCTGGTGGAGATTGCTTCGCTACCCAGCTTAGCACCTACCACGTTGGACCGCAGCTCCTGAAGTTCCAGGGACAAAGAACCGATACGGATGGTGGATGCAAGCTGATCAGCCTGCTCGTATGTAAAGTTACCGGTGATCTGACATCTTCCATCAGTAATTGCATTCTGGACATTCGGAGCACTGATCACGCTGCCATCATAGACAATTGCGATCTGCTTTCCAATATTTGCAGAAGTTGCCTCAGCAAATTTCTGTGCACCTTCATCCGTCAGCACCAGTTCTACCACATACTGACGATTCTGATAACTGTCTGTGGTGGAACCGGCCTGCGCCTCGGCCACATCAGTTCCTTCCAGTACCACTTCACCATCTGTGGTCTGGAACTGCAGAGAACCTGGTTTTCCAAGCTCTTCCAGAATTGCATTTGCATCGGTCACACCCGGGATCTCGATATTGATCCGGTCAGCACCTTCCTGATAAACCTCAGCCTCGGTACTGTAATTTTCCACACGCTTCTGCAGCTTGTAGATCGTGTCTGCCATATCTTCTGCACTTGGTGCTTCATCGCCCACTGCCTGGTAGGTGATACTCACACCGCCTGCCAGATCCAGACCCAGATGGATCTTATCTGCAGAACCCAGTCCGTCTGCTCCCCAGCCTGCTGCTGAAGTGAACAGCAGAAGACCAGTCAGGACAACCGTCAGAAGCAGGGTAACAACTGCTCTAGATTTCTTCATTTGCTCTTTCCTCGTCTTTCTCCGCCTGAGCGGCCTTAATCATGATCGCGCACTCTACACGTTTGCGCTCCAGCTCACAACTCACATCATATGCATCATTGATGGAGCCGTGGAATTTATAAGAGTTTGCCGCACAACCGCCGCTGCAGTAGAATTTGGCAAAACAGTTCCGGCATTTTTCCTTGGAGTAAACGTTACACTCTTTGAACTCTTCTCTGATGTCCGGGCGGGTGATTCCATCATCCACATTTCCCATCAAATATTTCTCTTCGCCTACGAACTGATGACACGGATAGAGGTCTCCCCACGGAGTCACTGCCAGATATTCGGTTCCTGAACCACATCCGGACAGTCTCTTTGCCACACAAGGTCCGCCTGTCAGATCCAGCATGAAATGGAAGAAATTGAAATCCTTGTCTGTATGATATCTGTTCACCATCTCGGCTGCCAGCTTGTCATACTCTGCAAAGATCTCCGGCAGATCCTCTGCCTGCAGTGCATAATCTTCCTCATCAGATCCTACTACCGGCTCCACAGAGATCTGCTTGAATCCCAGATCTGCCAGATGAAGCACGTCGTTGGAGAAATCCTTGTTGTTCTTGGTAAATGTACCGCGCACATAATATTTTTCCTGATTCCGGCTCTCTGCCAGCTTTTCAAACTTCGGCAGAACCAGATCATAGCTTCCTTTTCCGTTACGGAACGGTCTCATACGGTCGTGAACTTCCTTACGTCCATCGATACTCAAGACCACGTTGTCCATCTCACGGTTTGCGAACTCCTGTACCTCATCGTTCAGCAGAACGCCATTGGTTGTCAGAGTAAAACGGAATCTCTTATTATGAAGCTTCTCCTGCTCTCTTCCGTATGCAACCAGGTCTTTGACAACCTGCCAGTTCATCAACGGTTCGCCACCGAAGAAATCCACTTCCAGATTGTGTCTGCTTCCGGAATTAGCGATCAGGAAATCCAGTGCCTTCTTACCTACCTCGTAGCTCATAAGAGCACGACGTCCATGATACTCGCCCTCTTCTGCAAAGCAGTAACGACAGGCCAGATTACAATCATGGGCAATGTGCAGACACAGTGCCTTAACTACCGGCTTCTTTGCCTCCACAATATCGTGGATATAATTTTCATAAATATCCTCTGTATAGAGTTTTCCGGCTTTGATCAGCTCGTCCAGATCTTCTGCTGCCTCCCGGATCTCAGCTTCCGAGTACTTATCTTTCAGAAGAGCAACTGTCTCATCCAGTCCTTTTTCCTTGTAATAAGGAACCATATCGTAGATCAGATCATCTACCACATGGACAGATCCACTGTTTACATCCAGCAGAATATTATAACCATTATTCTTATACTGATGAACCATGTATGTTTTCCTTTCTGTTCTGTGTTGTATATCCAATATTTTCTCTGTTTTCATGTTGTCTCTATGACAAAGAAGAAGCAGCGGCGGGAGCCGCTGCTTACTCATTCACTGAAAAACTCCTCTTATTTGCTGTGCTCGCAGGTCTGATTTCCTACGGTACAGGAAGTCTTGCATGCAGACTGGCAGGAAGTCTGGCACTCGCCACATCCGCCTTTTTTCATGGTGTTCTGCAGAGTCTGAGTATTCAAAGTCTTAATATGTTTCATCCGTGTTTCCTCCTGAATGATTTTTCTACATAACTTAGATAAGTATAGCACATCTACAATGTTTGCGTCAACTGTTTACACCGGTACTTTTACAAGAACCTTGCGGATCGTCTTCTCTTCTCCACTGGTAAGCCCTGCCATATGGGCATCCTCCGGAAAGGTAACTGCGAAATCACCTGGATGAAGAGTTACCGTAGATCCACCTTCACATGCCGGAGCTTTTATACGCTCTTTGGCTTCATCATACTCGCCCCATCCTGGAACCAGTGCAGTCTCCATAACAGTGACCAGCTCACTCTCTTCCAGCGGGAAATGAATATCAATGTATTTTTTATGTGCTTCCCAGTCGCGGCTGTTTTTCAGACCCTGATCCAGAAGCTTCACAAATACACCTGCTTCCAGATCCAGCTTTCCGTTCTCCAGCTCTTTAAAATCACCTGCTGTCAGATAGTCAAGAGCCACATCCAGTGCATGGCTGATTCCTTTATAGTGGTCAATATACTTTACATTTCCCCAGATCATTTTTGATCTCCTTCCAGTCCAAATTTCTTCATAAGCTTTGGAATCATCTCTTTTGTCAGCGGAATAGAAAATCCCATGGGATTCAGCATATATGCCTTTGCCTGTTTTCCCTCAAATTTTTCCAGCTGCGTAAATGGTATCTGAATAGAGCGAAGAGCTCCTTTTCCCTGGGCATATTTCTGGAACTCCCAGATATCGGTAAATACCGGGAAGAACAAATCACCATTCTGATGCTTCAGATATGGGATCTGGCACTCCTTCAGATTTAACTGCGGGTCTTTTTCCTTTCCTTTCGGTGGAAGCACCGGCATAAATACCTTTGCTTTTACCAGATTGGAAGAAAATTCTTCATCCAGATCATGAAGCACTTTCCGGTCTACGGCATCTTTGCCTTTTCTTGCTTCCTGCATAAGATATACGCCAGTCAGCTGAAGGTTCGGCTGATACAGGGCATTAGCTGCCACTTTTTTCTGAAAATCCTCAGGCAGCACATTTTCCAGTTCGATCAGTTCTGCAGGAGCATCTGCGGCTTTATAGCACACTGCATTCACTCCCATGAACGGAAGAATACCCAAATGCTGTCGAACCTGATTGAGAAATACTTTCCGTTTCTCTCCATCTGGTTCTTCTGGTTTCACCGGAAGCTCCAGCTCCAGCGTCTTTAGATCCCGCACAAGTACACGAATACCTTTTTCGCCATATACTTTTGCCGCTGCTTCTGCATCTTCCTTCGTCTCATACAGCAGAACCTGATCGAAAAAATTCTCCTGTTCACACTCAACATAAGGGAGGTTTGTCAGAGGTGAGATCAGTGCATAGGCCTCTTTTAAATCCTGCACCTTCTCTGCAACTGTCTTTTTATCCGCCGTATTTTTCATGCGGTCTTTCAAATCGATAATATCTGCTGCCATCTTTGTTCTCCTGTCTCTACTCGTTATATACCAAAGCCATCATGACCAGCTCTTCATCAGAATCATTTTCAAATCCATGATGCTGTCCACATTCAATGATACAGACATCGTCCGGTCCTACCGGGATCCGGGAACCATCATGATCGATAAACGTTCCATGACCGGAAAGTACATAGTACGGCTCAGTCTCACCAATATGATCATGCACACCAATGCTGCTGTGCGGCTCCATCTTCACCAGTGCATACATTCTTCCATGACCGTTCAGTTCCTCCGGTTTCAGGATGTGATGCATCTCAAGCTTGCCTTTGCCTCCACGAAGGCCTTCTACTGTTTTTATCTCTGCTTTACGTACCATTAAGAATATCTCCTTTCGTAACTGCTCCAATATGACTATTTTACCACAGTTGTCTCTGTCATGCACCTAAAATTTCAGCAACACAGGTCTCCCTGCGAAATTCTGTTTACAATAAAAGCAATTCCTGTTCGATTTCCTTGCCATTCTTCAGAATTGCTTCTTTCAGTGGAGTCAGAACACCTGCATCCATCTGCTCAAATCTTTCTCGCTTGTCTGTTTCCAGCGAAATACTTGCACCCATCTGTAAAGCCATCTTATAATCTGTCACATCCATTTTCCAAGGCTTCAACTTGGGAAACAGGTTCTTCTGCAGAAATTTGAAAATCCGGATTCCGCCGTAATCCATGTCTCCCCAGTGAAAATATTCGGTATCCGTTCCAGCTAATGCGACCACCCTGGAAAGGAACTTTCTCTCAGGCGGGCTGAAAAATCCATGACAGAAAATATACAATGTATCCGGTCGAAATTGCATCTTTTCATAATTTGCTTTATTCTCAATCGTCATAATCTGTCGGATCCCCACTATACTTATCGGAACCGCATTTTCTAATGTCTGTTTGTTGAACATTGTTCCGTATATCTGTGCTGCTGTGCTAATTGCCGGTCCATCATCGATTCGATAGGATACAGCTCCCTTAAATTCCAATGTCTGCGCATAAGTCAGAATTCCATGAGCTGTCAGCAGTTCTTCGTCAGACATTCCTTCTTCATATAACGGAGAATATTGCTTCAGAACACTCAATACCGCAGACTGATAGATCTTCTCAAATCGTTTGGTTGGTGTAATCTTCGACTCGCTCTGCTTCGTTTGCGCAATCCCATTCCATATTGTACAGACCTGTGCACTGAATGCTCTGCGATATAACGGTTTCCTCTCTTCTGCTGTCTTGTTTAAAAACAAGAAAAACAGCGGGTCTTCCAAACCTGGTACATCCTTTACAAGCTTTCCACTGTTCAGTCGTTCCAGTATATGATCATAATAGGGAATCAGCCAGTCTGCCTGCGCTACGCGGCTTTTCCAGCTCTCTGTCAGTTCCATCTGTGACAACTGCCGCTCCCTTGGATCCTCGATCTGCTCCACCTGGCAGAGCAGCGGGATTGCGTCAGGACTGACTGTGATCTTCTCGATCTCTGTCCTGACTGCTTTCCATTTTACTATAATTTTACCGGAAATACCGGTAAGCTTTTCCAACTCGCCAGCCTGTCTAAGCAGCACGGAACGACCACCAACCGCATCAAGCAGTTTCTGATCTGCTTCTATATGCCATTGCTTACTTCGCGTTCCGGCACGATAGCTATCACATTCGGCTTTCTCAATGATGTATCTACTCAATGACTGTATCTTCTGTTTCGTCCGCTCCTGCTTCATCGCCATCTTCCTTCTCCCCTGCGATCATTTCCAGATAACTGCCTTTATCAATGTGCATCATGGAGATCTGGTTCTGATACCGACGGAATCCATAGACGCAGTCTACGTTGCGGATCAGGGATTGAAGTCGCTCATCTGGCACGCAGACGATAAGCTGCAGTTCCAGCTCTCTTGCATAGCGCAGGCACACTTCGCTTCGTTCCTTGTCCATCTTGGAAAATGCCTCATCCAGCAGTACCAGACGGACTTTGGAATCCCTGCTGCTCTGCTGCATATAAAGCATGGCAAAACCAGCCAGCAGTGCTACGTATTTCGGGTTCTGTCCCTCACCACCTGAATCACGACCTGCCATCTCATCCACCGGATTCTTCCGGATAGAACCATCCGGGTTTTCTACTTTCTCATACATACTGAAGGTCAGATAATTCCGGTAATCAGCGTAACGCTCCATCTCCTGACGACGTTTCTCCAGACCGGAAGCATCCTCCTCTCTTGGAGGCATGAATTTCTCTGTCAGGAGCTGGATCTTCTGCTCATATTTCTGATAGAAATCATCCTCCAGAAGACTCATCTGTCCTTCATACCCCTGATTATCCATGACCTTGCTGTCCAGTTCTTTTGCCGTCAACATCTCATAGAACTGTCCGTTCTCATTCTGCGCCGGAAGGATCTCGATCTGGTACACACTGTCAGAAAAACGAATGCGTGACAGCAGACGGTTGATATCTCTCGCGTGACGGTATGCTGCCTTAATCTCTCCGTGGATTGCCGCGATCACGTTGTCCCGGAGACTTGCATAGACCAGTTCACACTGCTTTGCAAATTCTTCTTTAAACTGCGGTTCAAAATCTCTGTGGCACTTCTCCAGTACCTGGTCGTAACAATCGTTGTCTTTATCCGGATCTGCAAAATCATAGACCGGATATTTCTGGTTAAAATGATTCCGGGCACGAGTCCGGTCTTCCCGCTGTTGTTCCTCCTGTTCGGTAAGCTTCACCAGTTCCTGCCGCTTCTTGTTCCGATAGGCGGCTTCTGAAAGAGTCTCCAGATTCTCCGTCACTTCTGCCAGCAGTTCTTCATTTTCCACAAAGCCTTCCTGAAGAATAGCCAGTTTTTCTTCATAGCCCTTCACATCTGACTCTGCACTTCCCAGTGCTTTGGTCTGATCCAGCAGCTCTGTCTGGATCTTCGCCAGACGCTCCTTAATCTGGCTCTCCTGTTCCTGAAGTTCTGCCTGCTTTGCCGTCAGTTCTGACATGAGGGTTCCATTTTTCAGTTCCCGCAGCTCCTCTTCCAGTCGATCCTGCTCTTTTGCCGCATCTTCCAGCTGTGCGGCTGCCTTGGACAATGCTGCCAGCTGCGCCGGATCCATGCCAAGCTTTTCAAATCCCATGGCACGCTTCAGGCTGTCACGCAGATGAATGGACTCCTGATACTCCTTATCCAGACGGAACACCTCATCCGTCAGCTCCTGCAGTTTTTCCTTGGAAACTTTTGTTCCGATGCAGGCTCTGGTAGTATAATCTGCCTCGCGCAGATGACGGAACATATAGTTACTGTAAGAATAACAATCCGGCGTCACACCGTCGCGAACCTGGTCCAGCTCTTCTACAGTCTCGCATTTTACGATGCGTCCCAGATACCTCTTCAGACACAAATCCACGTAAGCTTCTTCTGTCCGCACTGTCTCATATAAAGTTCCCGACTGTGCCGTGGGCTCATCTCGCTTGATCGCCGCCGTATTGATCAGGTCGATCTCCTGATACTGCTTCATCCGACGGAACAGTTTCGCCGCATCCAGCGCATATTCCGGTGGTGTGATCAAACTGAATTTCACACGACCCATGCGACCTTCCACCGCATTTTTCCATTTTTCATCTGTAATATCAAACAGATCTGCAAATACAGAGACCGGCACTTTCTTTCCATATAGATTAGTGAGTGCTGCCTCCAATTGGGTTCTCGCCTTTTTCAGCTTCTGGTCATAGTGCTTCCTGTCATTTTTCAGATCTTCCAGGATCTCTTTTTTCTCTGCCAGATCTTTTCCTGTCTCCCGAAGACTGGTGCCCAGATCCTCATATTCTTCTGACACGGCGGAAGCTGCTTCTTCCAGCCGTCTTGCCAGCTCCTGACACTGTTTTTCCGTCACAGAACCTTTGCGGAATTCACTGATCAACTGCAGGGCAAAATTGCTCACATAGCCGGTAACATTTTCATCCTCTTCCCAGGCGCATAATCCTTCTACGATACCGCGCCACTGACGGCTGTTGCCTGCCAGCAGAACAATCTTGTCTTTTAATGCCTGCAGTTCCTTTTCCTTCTGACCATAATCACTGGCTTTCAGTCTGGAACTGACCTCGATCAGAGCTTCCTGACAGCTTTTCTGTTCCTTTTCTTTTTCCTTCTGCTCTGTCTCCAGCGATCCAATCTTCGTCTTTAAGCCCTGCAGATCCTGACTTCTCGCTTCCAGATGAGCTTTCGTGCTCTCGATCTCAATGTATTTCAAAATGGCTTCTGCACGAACCATATCTGACCGGGTACTGACCAGTGCCGTATGGCTCTCATGAATCGTATCCAGCATGTGGATACGTTCCTCCAGATCCTCTACTTTTTCCTTAATCTCCCGGTAAGCACCAAGCTGCTCACTGATCTTCTCAATGGCACTCTCCTGACTTCTGGGGAACATGTAATCCCGGATAAACTGTCCTGTACCGTTAGTCATCCGAAGGGCAATGGCACTCTTCTCCATAGTCATAAGACGAGTCGGATCCACGCCTCCCAGGATCACGTCATAAAGAGTTGCTACATAAGCCTCTCTGGACGGATAAATCCGATTCAGTTCCACTCGTCCTCGATTGTCCGCCGACTGTTTTCTCGTCTCGCAGAGCTTGCGGATCTGTGCTTTGGAATAAGGCACGCCATCCGCATTCAGATATCCGTCCTCCGGGATGGAACCCGAATGGCTGAAAAATGCATATTTTCCATTGATATCCATATCCGTTCTGCCGATCTCAAATACCGCGCCAAAACAGGTGGTGGTATGAAGCCCGGTATCCTTTACTTCCAGAACCAATGTAGAATAAAAATCCTGATCCGCTCGGTTGGACGTACCATCCTTCTGTGCACCACGCAGATAGCTCATGACACTTCTTCGGTTCTTCGCATCATCCGCCGCCTTATTCAGAAAAGATGCAGACACACTTCCATAGAGGACTACCTGCACAGCGTCCATTACCGTTGATTTACCTGATCCGCTCTTGCCGCTGAACAGGTTCACATATTCATGAAATTCCATCATTCGATGGCTGATGCCGCCCCAGTTATTGATCAGCATCCTCGTAATGATCTTCTTCGCCTGCTTCAAGGTCTTCCTCCTTCAGTTCTTCTCTGTATTTTTCTACGATCTTGTCAATATCCAGTGATGCACAGTACAGATTGATCGTACTGTAAATATAGATAGGTGTGGTATCTTCCACATCTTTGACGGCTCCCGGCACATCGATCATCTGATGCACCCTCATCACATACAGCGCATCTCTCCACTCTGCATCCGTCAGCTTTCTGGTGATCAAATTGGTATTTTTTCCATATTCACGCATCTCTTCCAGCGTAGTCACGGTGGCATTTAAGCCTTCTCCCATAATCTTATCACGGTAAATAAGCTTCAGGATCAGGATCAGCAAAGTAGTCGTCAGATTCAGACGTTCCGTTGCTACTCCTTCTCCTGTCAGCCGGAAAATATGTTCCTGCGGATCATGGGTCAACTCACAGCCCAACACCGACAGATATTGTTCAATAAATGCCCGATGACGTACACAGGTCTCATACCGGGGATTATCCCTGCGGATCAGCGTGGCCGGGTCGTATTTTACCTGTAAAATACAGGTCTGCCGAAACAGATCCCGGATTGTGCGCTTTACATTTTCAGCCTCCGTCATGGAGAGTTCTTCCAGATAAGATGTCATTCTTAATTCTTCTCCTCTATGGTCAGCCGTGAGAATTTAAAGCCTGTCTCTCCCTGAGATACCAGCTCTTCTCCGACTTCAATTTTCTGTTTTCCTTCTGCCAGCTCGGTGGCTTCCTGCCATACAAAGAACAGTTTTTCCAGATCCTCTACAGACTGAATATCCTTGCTATCTGCCTCGAAGACACCATGCTTCATGTGCTGCCTCCGGAACCGGTCGATCTCCCTGTGAGTATAGAGCGGCTTTAACACAAATTCTTCCAGTCCATTCTCTGGCTCTTCCACAGGCTTCTGTACCGCTGCCGGTGCAAATGCTTCTTTATCGCTGTCTCTTCTAGTGTACAGACTTTTCTCTGTAATCACGCGGAACGGTGATGTCACCTGGATTTTCTCTGCCAGATCCTGTATGATCTCTTCCTTCTTGTCACTGCGGCTCAACAGATTCACAAGCTGCAGAGTCTTATCCTCTCTTCGGTCACCTTCCTGAAGCAGATATCGGATCCTTGCCGCTGCACGGCTGGCAAAGATGGTCTTCTGCTCGATCAGTCGATTATAACGCTTCTCTACAGCATCAAATTCCCGCTCGATCTGAACAATCAAGTCACTGGCTTCCTCACAACGAGTCAGTGCTCTCTGAAGCCGGATACCCGTCAATGTCTCCCGCTCTGCTGTTGACATAGAAAAAATCTGCTGCTCCAGTTCCTGCTGCCGTAACTCATTTTCTGACAGATTCTGGTCGATCAGCTCCTTGACAGCTTCCTTATACCGATAAAAACTGTCCGTAGTGGTCAGGATCGCATACTTTTTGCTGTCACTGTTGTTGATCTCTTTGACAAGCACTTCCTGAATACCTCGGAAATCCCGCTGTCTGGACAGTTCATCAAAATACCCTCGCATGCCTTCCCGCATATTTCCCAGCATTCTGGACAACCGTCTGGAAGTCTGAAGGGCACTTTCCAGAATCTCATTATTCTTCTCTGCATCCGAACTGTAAGTAAAGAGATAACTATAGACAGCCAGCACGCTCTCACGTTCGCTGCTGTCCTCTTCCTTATATAATTTCTGAAATAATTCCACATACAACTGGCTATATTCCGGAAAGGATACCACATAGCTGTTCAGCGTCTCATCATAGTCCTTTCGAAGCCATCCCCACTCTTCAAAATAGTTCAGACAAACTGCCGCCATATTGCTGCGGGTCAGAAGGCTTCCTTCTTCATCGAAGCGTTCCTCGCTCCAGTCAATGGTAGTCTCTGTCAGCTTTTCATTGATAATGGTCCGACATTCCTGTTCTGTAAGTCCCAGTGTGGAACCTGATCTGCTGCTTTCCTCACAGATCGCCACCAGAAATGTCATATAGTACTCCATATATTTGCTTCCAAAGAGCCGGTAAAAATCCTTTGGAATCTGGCTCATCAGATTTTTTGTCAATGCCATTCCTTCATAATCTCCAACAATTCTGTCTCATAATCACCCGTCAGCTCCTCTGAACGGCCGCCATGGCGGATGTTGGTCTCCACACCCCACTCATCTCCATCATGAAATTCCCAGATATGATAGGGAACTCCCCGATATTCAAAATCAATGCTGCCACAGTCATCTTCGCAACAGTAACTATATTTCCAACCCTTTTCCTCCAGAAAAGCAAGCACCCGGGCAAAATGTGATGTCTGTTCCATATAACTAACTCCTCTATTCTCCATCGTTAATTCTTTGCTATTGAATGTTATCATTATTAATCTAGATTACAGCTTCACCTTCATAAATGGATGATTCATGGCCGGAATCACCTTTTCCACCAGATCTTTTGTCTTCAAACGAATACTGGAAGTATTGATACATGGATGACATCCAATATATTCTCCCCCCAGCACATCCTCATCGATCAGAAGCTGTACCCGATGTTCCTTATCATTCATCAGTCCCATGACACTGACAGAACCCGGCGTAATGTCCAGGAATTCTTCCATATATTCCGGTCTTGCAAAAGACAACCGTGCGGAACCGATCTGTGCGGACAGATCCTTTGTATGAAATACCTTCGTATCTGGGATCATCAGCAGATAAAATGCCGTTTTCTGACGATTACATAAAAACAGATTCTTGCAGATCGTTGCCTGCAGAATCTCATCCGCCTCCTTGCAGTCTTCCATGGTCATGGCCGGACCATGATCTACTCTGTCATACTCCACACCTAACCCATCCAGAAAATCATAGGTGCGGATCTCTTTTTCCATTCTGCCCGCTGTATCTGCAGGTCTTCCCTTCTGTAACTCCATAATGCTCTCCTCTCGACTCATTAGCTTTCATTATATAACAAAATGAGAGATAAAAAAAGAGACCATCGTATCTCGATGATCTCTTCCTGTATATACCTTCAAAACTGCATACAGTCAAATACTAAATCCATCTTTTTTAAAACCTA
>ERZ773248.1066-NODE-1066-length-26836-cov-13.724880_pt1 | contig 26836 bp, 29 predicted proteins | sample MGYA00580518_ERZ773248 | MGnify/ENA primary metagenome ERZ773248 (study PRJEB29015, sample SAMEA2737762) | human gut metagenome | biome: human gut; feature: human-associated habitat; material: faeces | place: China | collected 2012 ...
CTTCCTACTTTTTATGCAGGTCCGGGTCGTCGTGCCTTTCTGAATTAAATCCCAAAACAGTATTTGCAGTTTGAGAAAGCTTATGTTAATATACATTCATCGACAGCTATTCTGTCTGTCGGATAAATTCAAAATATATAAGAATCGGGTCTTGTATATTTCAAAATAGCGTTAGCTATTCGTGAGGGAAATCAGAAGATAATTCACAGAAAATTTTGAAACAAAGGAAAAATGAAAAACATATTTGCACGATTGATGTTGCAGAAAAAATATATTTTTCTTATACTAAAAGTAAATATCCGGGATTTTTTCGTGCAAAGTGCGGAAAGGAGTCCGGATGGGAAAAGAAAACAGAGAAGTAAAAAGTAGTGTACTGGTAGATTTGATGTATGAAGATGAATCTGCAGAAGAAAATGAACGTTCTTTTTATAATGCCTTACATGAGGAGCAGTTACCGAACAATATAGAGATTAAGAAACTGCGAGTAGAAAATGTTGTATATATGAATTTTAAAAATGATTTTTCATTTAAAACAGGAGATCAGGTTTTAGTTCTTGGAGAACATCAGTCGACATTGAATAACAACATGCCTCTCAGAGAACTTATGTATATCGGAAGAGTATTGGAACAGTTAATTCCGATAAAAGACAGGTATAGAAAAGGACAGGTTCATTTTCCTACACCCGAATTTTATACATTGTATAATGGCAAGGATTTTATGGAAAAAGAGAAGATATTAAAGTTATCAGATGCATTTGAAACGAAAAGTGATGATCCTATGCTGGAATTGAAAGTCCGGGTAATTAATATCAATTCAGAAGCAGGACATGAATTGTTGGAGCGTTGTCCGATAATACGGGAATATAGTGAATTTATAGAAATAATCCGTAAATATCAAAAGAAAAAAGATGTAGAGCCATATAAACATGCAATTGAAGAATGTATAGAAAAAGGAATTCTTGCAGACTATCTGAAAAGAAAAGGAAGCGAGGTTGTAAATATGTTAACGGTTGAGTATGATTATGAGACAGATATTGAAGTACAGAGAGGCGAAGCATATGATGAGGGAAGAGAAGAGGGAAAATTTGAGGAAAAAAAGAATCTTATAAAAAATCTATATGAAGCAAAATTTACAGTTGCTGAGATTTCAAAACTGTTGAAAACGAAAGAAGATGAAGTGGAAAAGATTATAAATTGCTAGTAAAAGGGAGCTGATCGTAAGTTGATCAGCTCCCTTTTCATCCATGTTTCCGGTAACAACTGGGGACTTATTTGTAATAAATCGGTCGGGTATCCACAGCCTTCCTGAATTAAATCCCAATTTTAGCAAGCGCTGCCTCATCCCCAACCAACGTCACATCATTATGCAGCTGGAGAATAGAAGCCGGCACTTCCGGTGTGACTGGGCCGAAGAAAGCACGCTCTACGATATCTGCCTTGTTTTCTCCATTCACTACTATCAGTATCTTCTTTGCCTGCATGATTGTCTTAATTCCCATCGTATATGCCTGTTTTGGCACATCGTCGGCAGATGCGAAGAATCTCTTATTTGCCTCAATCGTACTCTCTGTCAGATCTACACAATGTGTTTCCTTTTCAAATGCTTCTCCCGGCTCATTGAAACCGATATGTCCGTTATGTCCAAGTCCGAGCAGCTGCAGATCCACGCCACCCAGTGAACGGATCAGTTCTTCATATCTTCCGCATTCTTTCTCCGCATCCGGCTCCATTCCGTTCGGAACATTGGTCCGTTCCGGATCAATATTCACACGGTCAAACAGATGTTGATGCATAAAGTAATAATAGCTCTGATCATTCGTACGTGGCAATCCCTTGTATTCATCCAGATTTACTGTCGTAACCTCTGAGAAATCCAGATCTCCCTTGTTATACCATTCAACCAGCTGATCATAAGTTCCGATTGGCGTAGATCCTGTTGCCAGTCCCAGTACACAGTTTGGTTTCATGATCACCTGTGCAGAGATGATATTCGCTGCTTTCCTGCTCATGTCCTTGTAATCTTTTGCTTTGTAAATTTTCATAAGTACAACCTCCCAATTGTATTTTTTACTTTCTTTTCAAAATCACTGCTTTTTCAAAATACTCCGGCAGATGAAAATTCGGCCGTTCGCTTTCCACGCATCTGTACGCTGCATAATGTTCGTATTCCTTTGTTTCACAAATTTTATAGAAATTGCAGCGGAAATCGGATCCTTCCTGTAAATTCAATTTTCCGTATACCTGTTCCAATATTTCTATCGGAAGCGTAAGATTCACATTCCATTGCTCTTCCCGTATTTCTGCACTACATTTCATCTTCCGTATCTGATCCGGCGTAAATGGTATCCGGTTCATCTTATTCTTTCCATAGCATGCAAGAAGTGCACCATTTGCATTCATTTCGAAGTTAAGATAAATATCATCTGCTGCCGTATCATTTCCTTTAAATTGAAAAAAAGCCTCCATAGCGCTGTCCTTGTAAACTGGATCCTGATCTTTTTTATAAATCCGGAGAGGATTCTTCTCCACACACACAAGTTTGATATATAATCCATCTCCCGGAACGAATCCAATATATCCATACGTTTTTGCAATCTTTTCTGTTCCCCATAACAGATTTTCGATTTTAAACAACTCTGCTGATTCTAATAACTCTTTGTTTTCTATCAACCGGACTTCCATATGCTGACTCCTGTTGCATGGTTAATGGCTTCTATCTCAATCTAACAAATATAACCGAGAAAAACAAGATTGTATAAAATCAAAGAGACAAACGTACAAAAAAATAAACCAATCGTGACAGCATTCTTTACGCAAAAAAACCGCCAGTGCAATGCACTGACGGTTTTCAACATTCAATATTAGTCCTGTACGTATGGCATAAGAGCGATGTGACGTGCTCTCTTGATTGCTACTGTAAGAGCTCTCTGGTGCTTAGCGCAGTTTCCAGTAATTCTTCTAGGAAGAATTTTTCCTCTTTCAGAGATATACTTTCTTAATTTTGCTGTATCCTTGTAATCGATTTCGTTATTCTCTTTTCCACAGAATACGCAAACTTTTTTTCTTCTGCGTCCGCCGCCTCTTCTCTTGAAGCCGCCTTCTGGACGATTTCCTTTATCGTAAGCCATTTTGGTTTCTCCTTTCAACAAAATGAAATGCGGCAAGTACCACAGCATGGTACTATTGCCTAATTAAAAGGTAATTCCTCATCAATTCCATCCGGAATGTTCATGAAGCCGTCACCTGCATCAGATACTGGTGTGGCTGGTGCCGGAGCCGGTGATGGAGCTGCCGCACGAAAACTTCCTGCATTTGCGTCGCTTACTGCCTTGCTTTCAGCAAATTCCTGATCTTCTACAACAACATCTGTTGTGTAAACTTTCTGACCTTCTTTATTGGTATAGCTTCCTGTCTGAATACGTCCGGTTACGATAACCTTCAGTCCCTGACGGAAATATTTCTCAGCAAATTCTGCACTTCTTCCGAAAGCAACACATCCGATAAAGTCAGCTGTCTGCTCTCCGTCGTTGTTACGTCTGAATCTGCGGTCTACAGCTAATGTATATCTTGCGATCGCTGTAGAATTCTCACCCTGTGAATATCTTACCTCAGGATCTCTTGTCAAGCGTCCCATCAAAATTACTTTATTCATATTATACCTCTACTTCCTGCTTATGCATCCTGTCTAACGCATAAAAATCTGATAACGTTGTCCATAATGCGAATTCTCTGCTCGATTTCGCTTGGAGTCTCAGCATCAGACTCGAAGTGGATGAAATAGTAGTATGCTTCTTTCATCTTCTGAATCTCGTAAGCTAATCTCTTCTTACCCCATTCATCAACGTCAGAGATCTGTCCACCGAAACGTTCAACTAATGCTTTCACCTTTTCGATTACCTGAGCTCTTTCGTCGTCTTCGATTTTTGCACTGACAACAACAGCTAATTCATATTTGTTCATGTCGTCTTGCACCTCCTTCTGGTCTTTTGGCCCCCGCTCATCTTATGTGGGAGCAAGGATTTCTGTCTCTATTTTAGGACAGAATTATTGTATCACGAGTTCCTATGTTACCATAAAGTCTCGATTTTTTCAAGCTTTTTTCTTCAAATCTTTTGTATTTTTTTCTACCAATTTGCGGGCGATCATGATCTGATGTCCGCATCCCATACATTTCAGTCGGAAATCTGCTCCAACCCTTAGTATCTCCCATTCTTTACTTCCACATGGATGCGGCTTTTTCATTGTTACCACATCTCCTACTTCATAGGTATATTCTTTCTTCATCACTGTTTCGTCTCCTCCTCTTTTACCCCTCTTACAACAAACCGGTGATTATCACTGGCACTGGTACAGGTCGACAATGTAACGATCGTATCTGCCGTTGTCACTTCTACGCCGGTATTATACAGAGAAGTACTCTGCGTCATATTCAAAAATTCCTGATATTCTTCATCTGTTTCAAATGTTGTCTGATACGATTCCGAAGTGTCGACTACCTGTCCTGCCGAATAAATATGATATTTCAGAATTCTTCCATCAACGGTATATATGTAAAAATATGGATTATTCTTCCAGAATTCACGGGTATCATAATCCTGCAGGTGACGGAACATCGAACCGTCCCGCATTCTATGTCCATATATTACAGAGTTTTTATCCGAAAAATCCTTTTGATTGTCAACATTCAGGAAGATTGCTCCCAGCGTATTTTCGTTAGACGAAAATGTTTTCTTCAGATATTTACTGTTATCCGTTCCCTGAACAACCGGATAATTGATCTGACTCGGCTCATCCGGGAATCTGATCCATGCGATCGTATCCGGATTGATCTCCAGCAGTTTTTGAAAATCAACAGAGAATGTATCATCTCCGTCTTCACTATGATTTTTATCTTTATCATTTTTATTCTTATCATCCGTCACCGCAAGTTTCCGCACTTTATCATACTCACTTCTTCCATCCAGATAACCTTTTCCGATCTTAAACAGTTGAAAGCCCGACACACAGAATACGATCAGTGCGATCACAAGAATCACATTGGCGATTATATTCCCTTTTTTCTTCCGCCTTCTTCCGCGGTGATGTTTTTTTCTTTCATTGTCTGCATTTTCATTTCCCATTCCGGATTCGATCCCTCCCTGTGCTGTTCTATTTTCTTTACTTTTTCGATTCCATAATCTCTACGATCGTCTTTTCCGTCCCTGTCATTCCAGGGGATGCGATCATTCCCATGTACTTCATAGTTGCTTCCGGGGTCCTGCCGTTGATTCCATGAATATTTTCTATGCAGATATCATCCATTGCCATATCTGTTGCACGGAATGCTGCATCTACTGCCACGATCCCTTTCATCGTACATCCGTGATTGCCTCCGTCACAGATCATTCCGGTCAGACCGCTTGCCATATTCTGAATCACTTTTGTATGTTTTTCTCCATCCGCTCCCTGCAGATATGCCAGTCCACAGGCCATCCCGGTTCCGGCTGCAATCCCGCAGCCGCAAAATGCCGATAATCTTCCTGAGTACTCTTTGATATACATTGTAATCAGATAGCTAAGTGCAGTTGCTCTCCACAGGGTCTCATCATCCGTCTTATCTTCATTGGCATGCCGGTACGCATACAACGGCATCGTCGCAATGATTCCGTGTGCACCGCTCCCGGTAATGCTCATAGCCGGTCTGGACAGGCCCAGAACCCTGGCCTCTATCGCACCGTTACACAGTAATTGTGCCGTCTTAAGTGCATCTCTGGATATGATCCGGTTGCCATTCTCACGATAAAGTTTCTTTGCGAATACTGCCCTGTCCGAAGCCAGTCCTTCTTTTAATAATTCCAGATTCATCGTATACGCTTTTCCTATAAACGCAATCTCTTCAACCGAAACTGTATTTACATATCGAAGAATCTCTGCCAGGGAATATCCATGAATTACCGGACGTGCCTGCTTTTTCCGGGATTCATCCCTGTACATCTTATCTTCTGTCTCAAATATTACAATGCCGTCTTTTTCTATCTTTACGATATTCGTATGTGCATCCCGGATCATCACCTTACACCGGTTATTCTCCGTTGTCACCACGGCATCGATCGTGATCTCGGATCCGACATGATCCATAACCACCTCCACCAGACCGTCGCTCACCATCTGCGCCGCTTTCTCATCATCTTCCGGTGTGATATCTGCCAGCGATTCCAGTCCTTTTTCCGCATCTGCCGCTACCGCCCCAAGTGCCGCCGCATAATAGTTGCCGAATCTCTCCGAATTAGGAATTCCACAGGTAAATGCATTCTTGTACATACCGGAATTCAATGCCACATGTACATTTACAATCTTACCTTCCGTATATTTCTTCGCACTTGCCACGGCAAATGCGATAGCTCCCGGCTCGGTCACGCCAAGTGCCGGTTTCATATCTTCTCTGATCAGCTCCGTCAGTTTCTGCATATTCTGCCTCCTCCCCGTTATCAACCCTGTTCTACGAAATTAACATTCTTATCTTAACACATTCACCACAGTTTCTGCACTTTTCTCATCTAAAATCTTTAGAAATTTTAATACTCTGTTTATTGATTTTTCCTATTCCCGGCGTATGATTAAATGTATATTGCAAGTACTATTTTAAGAGGTGAATGAATTGAAACTAAAAGACAGATTTATACGTTTTATGTACGGAAGATATGGTGTTGATTCCTTTGGCAAATTTACCATCTGGGGATCCCTGATCCTTATGCTGATCGCAGGATGGACGCATCGGGGAATCCTTTCCTGGCTGGCATGGGCCGGCATCATCTATTCTTATTTCCGGATGTTTTCCAAAAATACTTACAAACGAGCCGCCGAGAATCAGAAATATCTGCAGATGACACGCGGCATCCGGACATTTTTCTACAGGCAGCGTAACATGATAACACAGCGCAAGACACACCACATTTACAAATGTCCGTCATGCAAACAGAAGATCCGTGTTCCAAAAGGAAAAGGCAAGATTGAGATCCGCTGCCCGAAGTGTAACACCAGATTTATCAAACGAAGCTAAGGAGTTCCCATGTTTGGTTATATTTCTATCAACAAAGCCGAGATGAAATTCAAAGATTATGATGTCTATCATTCTTATTACTGTGGACTATGCAAAGTCTTAAAAGAATGTTATGGTAGAAGAGGTCAGGTGACTTTATCCTTTGATATGACATTTCTTGTGATCCTGCTCACCGGTCTTTATGAACCGGACACGAAGACAGAAATGGTCCGTTGTATTGCACATCCCATGCAAAAGCATGCGGCAAAGACCAATGAATTTACTGAATATGCCGCAGCCATCAACATGCTGTTATCTTATTATAAGTGTGAAGATGACTGGGCAGACGAACACAGGAAGAAAGCTTTTGTTGCCGCAAAACTTTTGCATTCAAAGATAAAGAAGATTGAAAAATTATATCCCGTAAAATGTAAGGTCATCTCAGAAAATCTCGCCCAAATCTCAAAATATGAGGCAGAAAATGAACAGAATCTGGATCTTATGTCCGGACTTTTTGGCAATATCATGGCTGAGATTTTTGCATACCGCCACGATGAATGGGAATCCTCTCTTCGTAAGATCGGATTCTTCCTCGGAAAATTCATCTATCTGATGGATGCCTACGATGATGTCGAAAAAGACATCAAATCCGGCAGCTATAATCCATTCAGGAAGGCATACCTGGACGATCCTGCATTTGCAGATGACTGCCGCAGCCTTCTGACGCTTATGATGTCGGAATGCTCCAGGGAATTCGAACAGCTTCCGATACTGCTGCATGCAGAGATCTTGCGGAACGTTCTCTATTCCGGAGTATGGAGCAGATACACTGCCGTAACATCCGAAAGACTCGCCGGCAAGAATACACACAACGCTGCAGATACTGCTGACGGCAATTCCACTGCCGGTAGAACCACAAATGATAATCCACATCCTGATACAGATAATTCAACAACAGGAGATCAAAAACAATGACAGATCCATATAGTGTCTTAGGAGTATCCCGTGATGCTTCTGATGACGAGATAAAAAAAGCATATCGTAACCTCAGCCGAAAATATCATCCGGATGCCAATATCAATAATCCGAACAAGGATCAGGCAGAGGCGAAATTCAAAGAAGTCCAGCAGGCCTATCAGCAGATCATGAAAGAGCGGGAATACGGCTCTTCCGGGAATTACGGTCCATATAGCCAGAACGGATATGGTCCGTTCCGCGGCTTCTACGGAGAATACCGACAGACCGGTAATGCAGGTAATGCAGGTCAGGAAAGTGAGCAGGATCTTCACTTAAGAGCTGCTGCCAACTTCATCAACAACGGCCGGTATCAGGAAGCAATGAACGTATTAAACGGAATCAACGAGCATACTGCCCAGTGGTATTACTACAGTGCGATTGCCAATTCCGGTCTCGGCAACAATGCAACGGCCCTTCAGCATGCCAAAGAAGCGCTCCGCATGGAACCAGCCAACTATCAATACCAGATGTTAGTTAACCAGTTTGAAAGCGGCGGAAGCTGGTACCGCCAACGCCAGAATCCGTATACCACCACCTTCGGCGGTGGAAGCGACTGGTGTGTAAAATTATGTATTGCCAACATCGTCTGCAACTTATGCTGCAGCGGCGGAATGTGCTGCGGTGCCCCGGGCGGTTACAGCGGCGGCCATTATATGTAACTCATAAAATTTCAATGTAATCCAGATGTACAATAAATTGTGACCATCAACAAACGCAAAAAGGAGGAATTCTTATGTTGGATTATCTTGTTTTATATCAGAGTGAATCCGGAAATACAAAGAAAATTGCTGCATCTATCTTCTCGCGCCTTCCCGGCAATTCCAAAGATCTGATCGATATCGATACAGATAAGACAATTCCGGAAGCCAATGTCTACTTCATCGGATTCTGCGTGCACCGCGGAAGCTGCAGTATGGAGGTCAGTGACTTCTTAAGTGACTTAAGCGGCAAACAGATTGCTTTATTCGGAACTTGCGGAATGGGGGATTCCCCGGAATATTATAAGGATATTGCCGGACGCGTCAGTGCCTGGATCGAAGCAGACAACGATTATCTTGGATATTTTATCTGTCAGGGAAAGATGCCGCAGAAGGTACGTATGAAGTATGAATCCATGAGAACTGACGAGAATAACGACCAGATCGACCGTTTTATCCAAAATTTCGATCTTGCACTTACTCATCCGGATGATCTGGATGTGGAGCATGCAAAAGTATTCGTCGATCATATGTTAAAGAAGATTCAATTATAATGAAATAATATACGAGAGGCTGCCACCGGCAGCTTTTCTTGTATTCTTTGACAAAAACACCCGGAAATAAATATTCCGGGTGTTTTTTATAAGAGGCGCCAACCAGATTTGAACTGGTGATAGAGGTGTTGCAGACCTTTGCCTTACCACTTGGCTATGGCGCCATATGACTCCAACGGGAATCGAACCCGTGTTACCGCCGTGAAAGGGCGATGTCTTAACCGCTTGACCATGGAGCCGTATATTTATTTGTCACTGTGTTTTTCACACGACCGATATTTAATATATCATAGACTCGGTTGTTTGGCAAGTGTTTTTTTGAATTTTCCGAAAAATTTTTATTTTTCAGATTTTTTCATATTTTCTGCGGACAGCAAAAGCTTTACCTGCTTTTTTCTGTCCGCATCTTGTCCGGTTCATAATCGTAATAACGAATCCATATGTCCCTTACAGAAGTGTGTGATATAAAATCAAACGTGTTACATCAGAATCAGATCTTACATGCCCCTGTCGTCATCTTAATTATTAGCGATTGTGATCTATCCTGTCCATATGCTCAATCAGCCGGAATATCTGACTTGTATATCCCCACTCATTGTCATAGAAACAGATGACCTTGAAAAAGTGGGAATTCACTTGAATTCCCTGCCTTGCATCAAAGATCGATGCATGTGAATCTCCGATAAAATCTGAAGATACCACTTCATCCTCTACATAATCCAAAATGCCGGACAAATATGTCTCAGAGGCCTCCCGGACTTTTTTGCAAATCTCATCATATGATGCCGGCTGCTTTAACGCTACATTCAGATCAACAATTGATACATCTGAAGTTGGAACCCTGTAAGAAATACCACTCATCTTATCCTTTAAAGCCGGAATGACAAGCGAGATTGCTTTTGCGGCTCCCGTTGTAGATGGAATCAGGTTACCAAATGCCGAACGTCCGGTTCTCCAGTCTTTCTGGGAACGGCTGTCCACAACCTTTTGTTTTGCAGTTGCGGCATGAATCGTTGACATCAGCCCATATTCGATTCCATAATTATCTTCCAGAACTTTACAGATTGGTGCAAGACAATTCGTAGTACATGATGCATTCGATACAACCGGTATATCCGATGTATATTTGTCATGGTTGATTCCCATGATAAATGTCGGTGTATCCCCATCTTTTGCCGGTGCTGAGATAATAACTTTCTTCGCACCGCCTTCTAAATGGGCTTTTGCCTTTTCCGTTGTACAGTATGCACCTGTTGCATCAATAATATACTCTGCACCACATGCTCCCCATGGAATCAATGCCGCATCTGATTCTGAAAATACAGGAATCTTCTGTCCTTCAATGATCAGTCCATTCTCATATGTATCCAGTTCTCCCTGAAAACGTCCAAATGTAGAATCATACCGGATCATATACTTCATATAACCCAGGTCTGCATTCCGTACATTGATTCCGCATACTTTAAAAGTGTCTGGTTGATTAATGGCGATACGGAGTGCTACGCGTCCAATACGTCCAAATCCGTTAATGCCGATTGAAATTGCCATGTTACAATTACCTCCTATAAGACATACTTGTCTGCCGGTTATCCTGTTCCGGTCTCTGTTGTTAGAGGGGCAATGTTTTTGGCTCTTTCTGATTCTTTTTGTACTCTGTTGTCAATGTAACATAGGACGCTATAAAATGCAACACATCCAAAAGTAATTAAAATATTAACGATTTTTACATCTGATCGGCTTTCTCGACGAATCCCCGGATGACGTTACATGAATTATGAAGCTGCTCTTTTTCTTTCTCTGTCAGGGAGATTTCCAGAATCTCTTCCACACCGTTTTTCCCGATTACACATGGTACTCCCGCCGGAATACCCTGTTCTCCATATTCTCCTTCAAGGAGAACGGATACCGGAAGGATCCTCTTTTCATCATGCATGACTGCTCTTGCAATATTGCTGAGTACGGCACCGATTCCAAATTCTGTACAGCCTTTTCCTTCTACGATGTGAAATCCACAGACCTTATCCTCCGCACTGATCTTATCAAAATCCATTTTATCCCGGTATTCCGGATGAATGCTCAGGTATTCTTTTACCGGTATTCCGCCAATTTGTATATGTGATACCGGAATGAACTGTGAATCCCCATGCTCACCCATACAATAAGCCTGAATGGAATGACGGCTTACGCCGGTGATCTCAGATAACATTCTGCGGAGTCTTGCTGAATCCAGAGATGTTCCGGTGCTGAATACCTGACTTCTTGGAAGTCCCAGTCTTTTTCTTAAGAAATCAGCAATGATGTCTGCCGGGTTGGAAATGCTGATCAGAATTCCATGGAATCCTGACTCTTTTAACGGTCCTACGATCGTATTCATCATCTTGATCGAATCATCGAACATATCCAGCCTTGTCTGCCCCGGAAGACGGCTCTTTCCGGCCGCCATCACAACAATATGAGCATCCGCACAGTCGGAATAATCTCCGGCTCTCACTGTAAAATCTCTGTCTAGATTAGATGCCATATCATCAAGATCAAGTGCCTGCATTGCCGCTTTATTCTTATCTATATCAATATATACGATCTCATCTGCCAGTCCCTGCATCATAAGACTCAGTCCGCAATGAGATCCTACATGTCCTGCTCCGATAATTACAATTTTCCCATTTTTTATTGCTTTCATTTTTCATTCCTCCGTCTTTTCCTGGGTAGTATCAATATGTTATTCATTCTAGCACTATTGGTATTACCTGTAAATAGAGTGCACTCTGTTTTTTACTTTTTGGAATTGCAAAAAGCTCCTCAACTTTCGTTGAAGAGCTTTCCGTCTTTTAAAAATCTAGAGAATGGATTTTTTAGAAGCACATTTTTCGGGGTTGAATATTCATTCTTTTGTACTTCTCATACAATATATCATATGAAATTCACTATGAATATAGTTTTAATCGACAGATTTTATTCTATAAATTGTGTGTCGCACACAATTATGATAAAATATATCTATACTCTGATCAACATATATCAGGAGGACCACACTTATGGCAATTAAATTACAGTCCCTGTATGAAGCAATTAACAACCAATTTGATGTCATCCTTCATACCAATAATTTTTATGATAAAGAAGTAACCTGGATCCATACCGTCGAACAGGGTGAATTCTCCCATCTGCTCCACGGTGATGAACTGATCTTTAACTCAGGTCTGAATTTTACCTCTCAGGACTGGCTGAAAGAGTTCTTAAAGTCATTGAAAGACGCACACGCCAGCGGACTGATCATCTCTGTAAAATCACGTCCTGCATTTTCCCAGGAGATTATCGACTATTGCAATGAAATACAGCTTCCGCTGTTCTCCACTTCCTGGGACACTCCGTTCATTGATATCATGCGGATCTTTTCTGAGATTCTGTTAAAAAACGAACACCGCGAGACCAGTCTTGCCGCTGCTTTGAAAAATGCGATCTATTACCCCGAGAATGAAGACTCCTATCTGAATCCTCTGGAAAGCAATGGATTCTTCCGCGACATGAACTATACTGTCCTCATGATCAGCTGCCACACTTATGACAGTGATTCCGGTAATTCTTACCTGGAACAGCTGGAAAAGAAGATCCGTTATTTCATGTCTAAAGGGATCGTATATGAAGAAGGGAAGCATCTGATCGTATTGTTTGCCGGTGAATCTGTAAACGATATATCTCAGAAGCTCTACGATGTCTGTCAGAATAACTCCGATGTCTATGTCGGGATCGGAACTACGGTCTCGCAGCTTACAGACATTCACCGCTCTTACGAGACCGCATTTACCGCCTATCAGCTCACCAAAACTGCTCTCCCGAAGAACTTCCTTGAGTACAATAAGCTTGGTGTATACAAACTTCTGGCCGATATCCACAATCAATCTCTGACAACGGATTTCCTGAACTCCACACTTGGCCCGATTCTTGACTATGACGCTGTGCATCATACCGATTATCTGCATATCCTGGAAGTCTACTTTGATCATGACTGTAGTATCATCCATACCGCAGATGCACTTTATTGTCATAAGAATACGCTGTCGTATAAACTGAATAAGATAAAAGAACTTCTGGATTATGATATCCTGACCAATGAGAACCGGACAAACATCATGCTTTCTTTTTATATTTTAAGACTGGAAAAGCGCAGTATATAAATGTTCATTTTCTCATCTTCTGCGTTATTTCAAAGACTGCAGACCTGAATCTGTGTTATAATTTCAAGTAGAAATATCTAAACAACATAAACGTGGGAGGAATTCATTATGGATCAGAATCGAATCAAACGAAACCAGATGTTAGGCGCAAAGATTGTAAAAGAACTTACAGCCCGCAACATGGAAGCTTATTATACAGACTCCAAAGAAGAGGCTCTGAAGAAAGCATTGGAATTAATCCCGGAAGGAAGCAGCATCTCCTGGGGCGGTTCCATGTCTGTCAATGAGATCGGCTTAAAAGAAGCTGTCTGTCAGGGAAATTATCAGGTATACAACCGCGATACCGCACCGACACCGGAAGATAAGCGCAAGATCGAGCTTGCGGCATATGATTGTGATTACTTCCTGACCAGTGCAAATGCGATCACGGAAGATGGAATTATGATCAATATCGACGGACATTCCAACCGTGTATCCTCTATCGCTGCCGGACCACAGAATGTGTTGATGATCATCGGAATGAATAAAGTTACACGCGATGTAGATTCTGCCATGTCCCGTGCAAGAAATGAAGCCGCGCCGATCAACGCACAGCGTTTCAACCTGAGCACTCCTTGTTGCAAAACAGGTGCCTGTTTCGACTGCAAAACACCGGATACGATCTGCTGTCAGATCCTGATCACCAGATATTCCAAGACACCACAGCGCATCAAAGTCATTCTGGTAAATGAAGATCTCGGATTTTAACATACAGATTTTCTTGACTTTATCTTACGTATTTGTTATACTTAACAGTACGTAAGGCATGGCGCCATAGCCAAGTGGTAAGGCAAAGGTCTGCAACACCTCTATCACCAGTTCAAATCTGGTTGGCGCCTCTTATATAACCTCGGAAACATCATGTTTTCGGGGTTTTTCTATATCTGAAAGGAGTATATATATATGAAATCACTCGTACTGGCAGAAAAACCATCTGTTGCCCGCGATATCGCCCGTGTTCTCGGCTGTCACAAGAACATTTCCGGTGCGATCGAAGGCAGCAATTATATCGTCACCTGGGCACTCGGCCATCTGGTCACTTTAGCAGACCCGGAAGAATATGATAAGAAATTCAAAGCCTGGGATATGTCTTATCTCCCGATGGTTCCAAAGAAATGGGAGCTCGTCGTGATCAAACAGACATCCAAACAATACCATAATGTAAAAACACAGCTTTTCCGGAAGGATGTCTCTGAGATCATCATTGCAACCGATGCCGGACGTGAGGGAGAACTGGTTGCCCGCTGGATCCTGGACAAATCCGGCTGTCATAAGCCGATTCGCCGTCTGTGGATCTCCTCTGTTACCGATAAAGCGATCAAAGAAGGGTTTGCCCACTTGAAGGACGGTCGTGCGTACAACGACTTATATCATGCCGCAAGAAGCCGCGCAGAGGCAGACTGGCTGGTCGGGATCAATGCCACCCGTGCATTGACCTGCAAGTATAACGCCCAGCTCTCCTGCGGACGTGTACAGACACCGACACTTGCCATGATTGCACACCGCGAACAGCAGATCCGTTCATTTAAACCGGAAGATTATTATGGACTGCGGTGTACAACTTCTGTTACCGGTGGTTCTGTCGGCACTATGGCTTCTATCGTCACATGGACATGGCAGCAAAAGAAAAGCGGTTCCCTGCGCTCCTTTAACAAAGAGCTGATAACCGGCCTTGATAAAAAATTAAAGAACCAGACACTTACCGTGACAGATGTGCATACCTCATCCAAGCGGACACCTTCCCCGGGCCTCTATGATCTGACGGAATTACAGCGCGATGCCAATAAGCGCTTTGGCTTCTCCGCAAAGGAGACATTGAATATCATGCAGAGTCTGTACGAGCACCACAAAGTCCTCACCTATCCAAGAACAGACTCCCGCTATATCGGCACGGACATTGTGCCAACGATCAAAGAGCGCCTGAAAGCCTGCAATATCGGACCTTATAAGAAATATATTCCGGAGCTCTTAAAGAAACCGCTTAAGACAAGCAAAGCCTTCGTAGATGATAAAAAAGTCAGCGACCATCATGCGATCATCCCGACGGAAGAATATGTCCAGATGGAACATATGTCGAACAATCAACGCAAGATCTATGATCTGGTCGTACGCCGTTTTATCAGCGTCCTCTATCCGGCATTTGAATATGAGCAGACTACACTGAAAGCTGAAGCCGCAGGTGAAACATTTACTGCAAAAGGAAAGGTCATCAAAGCCGCCGGATGGAAGGCCGTATATGCCGATGCTGCATCTTCCGGTTCCTCTGCTTCACAGTATGATGCTTACGGGGATTATGAAGATTCTGAAGATTTTGGAGAAGATTTCCAAAATAATGATATGTACTTAAAGGCTTCAGAGCAGGCACTTCCTGTTCTCCACAAAGGCGACACCCTGACTGTCACACGCACGAATATCACAAGCGGTAAGACCAAAGCTCCCGCCCGTTTTACAGAAGCGACACTTCTGTCCGCCATGGAGAATCCGGTACGTTATATGTCTTCTGATGATAATAAGATGAAAAAAACTCTCGGTGAAACCGGCGGACTCGGAACCGTAGCGACAAGAGCCGATATCATTGAAAAATTGTTCCACTCTTTCCTGCTGGAAAAGAAGGGAAATGAGATTCTTCTGACATCCAAAGGAAAACAGCTTCTGGAATTAGTCCCGGAAGATTTGAAAAAACCGGAGCTTACCGCTTCCTGGGAAATGGAACTTGCCAAGATTGCCAAAGGAGCACACAAAGAACAGGTATTTATCAAAGATATCGAAAGCTACACCAAAGAATTAATTCAGGATATCAAGACTTCCGACGGAACTTTCCGTCACGATAACCTGACTAATACAAAATGCCCGCGCTGCGGCAAGCGTATGCTCTCTGTCAAAGGCAAGAACTCCCGCATGCTGGTCTGTCAGGACCGTGAATGCGGCTACCGCGAGACGATCGCACGCACCAGCAATGCAAGATGTCCGAACTGTCACAAGAAGATGGAACTGATCAAAAAGGGGGACAGTGAGACATTTGTATGCTCCTGCGGCTACAAAGAGAAGCTGGAAGCATTCAAGAACCGTCGTGCCAAAGAAGGTGCCGGCGTATCTAAGCGCGATGTCCAGAAATATCTGAAGAAACAGCAGCAGCAAAATGACGAACCGGTGAATAACGCATTTGCACAGGCACTGGCGGGACTTAAGTTAGATAAATAATATGCAAAAAGGAATAACAAACCTTTGCTAATCTGGTTTGTTATTCCTTTTCAGAGAGAGAATAATTATTTCATTGTCTTTTCAAGTTCCCATGACCGAATGCTTTCAATCATCAGATCTCCACCAATTGCTGTCATTTCATTTTTCTGATCATCATCCACATTATATATATTACAAGAAAAATTATTCTGATAATCATTGCTGAATATTTCTAATGAAATTTTGTCAGAATAAATATGAATATCCAGATGCTCTTTGCCCATTAAATTCAATGGACATCTTGCGACTCCTTTACTCCAGCCATCGGAATTATTACGGTCAAAATACGCTTCGGCTTTTCGCAGATCAAACAGGATCTCTGTCTTCTTTCCCTGAGACATTCTTAAGTTCAGCCTAATCTTGTCTGCAGTTGATTTTTTCAGATTTATCCGCATTTCCGTTTCATAAACACAGCCACTCCGAAGTTCTTTTTTCTCGTCTTCTTTTATCAGAATGTCCGCTTCTTCCTGCTTATTCTTCCGGAGATCCTGTAATTCTTTTACAGGAATAAACTTTAATGTATTATCTTCTGCTAATACCGCCTCTCTCGGAATGTTAAAGAATCCGCACCAGCCTTCTTGATATGTCGGACCCCAGTCTTTCCAAAATGGCATCCAATCCCATGCATTCGCCCATCCTACCAGAATCCTTCTGCCATCCGGTGCCAGGAATGACTGTGGTGCATAATAATCAAATCCCCAGTCAATTTCCCCTGAAATTGTATAGAAAAATTTTCCGGTATCATAGTCAAAATCTCCCACCAGATAAACACTGGTGCGCTCTTTTCCTCCCATCGGAGAGAACATCAACACATATTTATCTCCTACCGGATAAAAATCCGGGCACTCCCACATATAGCCCCATTCGCCTCTGCTCTCTGCAAGGACATTGACAAATTCCCAGTGGAACATATCTGTCGATTTATACAGTCTTGCCTGTGCAAATCCATTTTTGCTTGCTCCACAGACTACATAATAGGTATCATCGTGTTTCCATATTTTCGGATCCCTGAACAGATCTGTTGGAACACCTTCCGGTGCTGTGATCACCGGGTTCCCTTCATATTTTTCAAAGTGGATTCCGTCTTCACTATATGCGATACACTGTGCCTGTTCAAACCCATTTCCATTATTACAGGTTCCTGTATAGATCAGGAATAACTTTCCATCATGTTCAATCGCACTGCCGGAGAAGCAGCCCCCCTTCAAATGATCATCATATACTTCACTTGGTGCAAGCGCTAATGGCAGATACTCCCAATGAATCATATCTTCACTGACAGCATGTCCCCAGTGCATACAGTCCCAAAATCCGGAATATGGATTATATTGATAGAAAAAGTGATACTTTCCTTTAAAATATATCAACCCATTTGGGTCATTGATCCATCCGGTTTCTGCCATAAAATGATAGTCCTGACGAAATTTTCCCTGCTGTACGGTTTCTCTTTTTGCTTCAATTTCTTTCTGGGCTTTTTCTATTCTTTCAATCATCAGTTCTTTTGACATATTGTGCCTCCGATATTATTACTTATATTCTTCACGAAGCTTCTTTGCAAATTCAGTATTAAGCTTTGATTCCCGGCGGGCCTTATTTTCTTTAATTCTGAACTGTTCTTCTCTTGCAGGCTTATACTCTTCCCAGCGTTTTGCCCATGATTCTCTCGCTGCTTTCATTTCTTCTGTTAATTCCGGCATCTGAAGATTGCGTTCTGGAAGTACCGGTACATTTGGAATTCTCTCTTCTACAGGAAGAATCGTAATTGGTTTTGCTGTTGGCAGTGTCTGATACCAGTATGCTGTTGAACTCCAGTCATCTGACAGATGGTTCGCATGTCCATGTTCAATCGTAACTTTCAAATGTTTCTCAAATCTTACTGGATCTGTAATGTGAAAACGGTAAGATACCTGGAATCCATCTGTATCGCTTTCATGTACAATAGTTCCAAAGAATGGATATGCATTTTTCTGCATTCCCCATGCATGGTTGAAATAATCTTCTGTTCCTGTACCATTTAATGACGGATATTCCTCTCCATCGATAAAGAACATATCATTTCCTTCTCCCCACCAGCTTCCCTGGTAGTGTTTTACAGTAAGGTTACATCCTACATAATGTCCCGTTCCTTCTACGTCAAGCACTGTATAGTTATTCTCACCTTTAAAATTGGTTACATTATTAACTTCCGGACAGTTTGTCTGAAGGTCTGGTCCCCAGCCCTGACAAGGATTTTCTCTGTGCCAGCTTGCATGGAAATATGCTGTATTCTCATCCAGTGGCTCTTTATACATTTCATAGTCAATATTGAAATATAAAATAAATGGAAGTTCGTTTTCATTTACAATCTCAATTTTTGCTTTTTTATTAAAAGGCATTGGGAAATAGCATGACACAGAACAAGGAGCTCCATATCTTCCTGCTTCTTCTGGTTTCAGCGAAACATTAAATGGCAGCGAAGAAAAATTGCCCGGATAACTGTTACCAATACAGAAGAAATCTCCCAATGGTGCAAGTACACTTGGTGTATCCTGATCATCCCATGTAATCTTGATCAGAACTTTTCTATAATAGAATGGATCATAATCATCCCAGATAACTCCAAGTGCCGGATGAATCTCCATAACCGGAGCTGCTGAAGCATTTAATACCGGATCAAGAATACTTGGTGCTACTACTTTTCTGCAGGAAGAAGTCATCCAGATATGTGTGATACATCCAGGTCCTTCCACTTCTCCAAGAGAGATTGTCTCGCCTGCCGGGATTTCCCAATAATCCTGATTCTTACCTCTCTGATCCCAGCTGGCAAGTCTTCCGTTTCTGGCTTTTTTTACAGTTGTCAAATCTTTAAATAATCCTGATACATTGCTCATAATATAAGTCTCCTTTTCTTTTTGTTAATAATTATCCTTTCACAGCTCCCGCTGTCATACCCTCTACAATATTCTTCTGGAATAATCCATAGAAGATCAGTTCCGGAACAATAATCATAAGACTGGATGCTACAATTCCACCATAATCTACCGTATAATTTCCTTTGAAGAATGAAGCTCCCATAGAAAGTGTATAATCAGATACATCTTTCAGCATTACAGATGCATACGGATATTCATTCCATATGTATAACACGTTAAAAATGACAATTGTTGCAATAACCGGCTTTGCCATTGGCAAAATAACTTTCACCATCAGCTGCCAGATGTTACAGCCATCTATTACAGCCGCTTCGTCAATTTCCGTAGGAAGCTGTTTCAAATATGCTGTCAGAAGAAGCGTATTGAATGAAATCGAACTTGCTGCATATGGAAAAATCAATGCCCATTTTCCTCTCAACCCGAAAAAGATATTAATCTTATATACCGGGAACAATAAAATAAATGGTGAAACAGATAATCCCAAAATCAAAAATCCATACAATAAACTCTTTGCCTTCGGATGCTTAAATTCCATTCTTGCAATTACGAAAGAGCTGCAGAATGTAATAATAAGTTCCAACACAACAGATAATATACATACAACAAAAGTGTTCGCATATAATTGTGGAAAGTTTAATGTTTCCAATGCATGTTTGAAGTTGTCGAGATTAAATGCCTTCGGCATTGCCAATGGATTAGACATGATCTCTGAACTTGATTTGAACGAAAGCAATACCATCCATAAAAATGGAAATACAACAATCGCTGTTATAATGATCATCGCAGCATACATTGCAATTTTCTTTCTTTTCGGTACCATTCCTATTCACCTCTTTCTCTTGTAAGTATTGAATAAATACCTGTGATCACCAGTGAAAGAAGGAATGTAAATGTAGCCAGAGACATTCCATAACCATAATCTCCACTGTTAAATGTCATTGAGTAACTATATGTAACCAACGTCTCAGACAGGTGGTTTGGACCTCCTCCTGTTGTCTGCTGCACAATTTCAAAGATCTTAAACACTCCTGTAATGATCAGAACTGCTACTGTTGAAATCGTTGATTTCATCATTGGAATTGTGACATACATTGTCTTCTGTATAAAGCTTGCACCATCTATTTCAACTGCTTCCAACACCTCTCCCGGTATCATTTTAAGACCTGCAATAAATACCGTTACCAGATATCCTAATTGTTGCCAGAAATAGATAATCGCGATACTATACGGAGACAGTGTATTGCCGCCTATCCATTTTTGTTTCAAACCAGATGCCCCTATCGCATCCAGAACATTATTGATAATACCAATGTTTGGATCTAATATATAAACCCAGATAATTCCAACAATGATCGGTGCGATAATGGCAGGAGAAAAGATTAATGACTTTGAAAAATCCACTCCTTTTAATTTATTATTCAGTAACAAAGCAATGAGAAAAGATAAAGACAATAACAATACAAATGCCAATATAAACATAATCATTGTGTTTTTTAAGGATATCCAAAACAAACGGTCTTTAAATAATCTCATATAATTTGTCAATCCGTTGAATGTAGCCTTTCCAATTCCAGAATATTTTGTAAAACTATATCCAATTGACATTCCAATAGGAATAATAATAAATACCATATACACAACCAGTGTCGGAATTACCAATCCTATCTTGTATCTCTTTTTACTTAACCAATGCATACGCTCATCCTCTTTATATCCGGGACCACCATGATAAATCTTCATGGCGGTCCCATGCAGTGTCAGCCAATATTAACGTCTGTCTAGTTTGCTGCTGCCGAATCCATATTTTTTAAAGCATCTTTCGGACTGTATGTTCCTTGCATAACACCAAATATTGCATCATACATTGCTTCCTGAACTGCCGGAGTAACTGTCTGGTCCGGAGCTGCTTTTGGTGTTTTCCATCCATTTCCAAGTGCTGTGATCATTGCATTCATTGCATACTGTGAATCTGTTGCTGCAATACCATCATAATTGGTTGCCGGGAAAATGGATCCTTCATAAGAAATCTTTGCTGCTTCTTCTCCATAATAATATTTCAAAAATGCATACAAAGCTTCTTTTGCTTTATCATTATCTTTTACCGCTGAACTTACTACCAGCGGAGCTGCCGGAACTTTCATTGCAATATTCTGTTCATAAGAAGAATCCCCAAATTTTGGTCCCCACCAGAATCCGATGTGTTCACCGACATTTTTATCAAATTCTGCACAGTCCCACTGACCTGTTCCGAACATTGCTGCTTTTCCTTCATTAAAGAGCTGTTTTGCGTCAAAATATTCGATTGTTGCCATATTTTCCGGAAATGCTCCGGCATCTGCAAGTCCTTTTATTTTTTCAAAACATGCATTCATATCATCGTTTGAATATTTTGCCTTATCACCAGTATAGGATTTTTCATTATCTTCCCATCCATATCTTGAAAAGAATTCATTGAACTCCCACATTGAGTATCCACTGTTCTTACTTCCGATTGCGATTGGTGTAACTCCTGAATTTTTCAGTTTTGCGATCATATCAAGGAATTCGTCATAAGTTGTATCATCTGTTGGATAAGCAATCCCAGCTTTATCAAACAAATCTTTATTATAGAAAAATCCCTGAACATTACTTTGATATGGAAGTCCATACTGTACTTTTCCATCATTGAATGCATCTTCCATACCATCCAGTGCATCATCAATGTCTTTATTTTCTTTCAGGAAATCAGACATATCTAATAAGTATCCGGCCTCATTGTATTCCGGTGCCTCCGCTGAATCTAAATGTACAATTTCCGGAAGACTTCCATCCTGTGCTGCCAGTTTCATATTTTTTGAATGTGCCTCTGTATCAGCTGCTACGAATTCTACTTTATATTTTCCTTTATTTTCTTTGTTAAATCCCTGAACAATATTGTAAGTAACCGTTTCCTGTTTTTTTGGGTTTGCCACATGAATACCAAATTTAATGACGGTTGCCCCGTCCGCATCCGTTTTTGCTTCTTCTGATGACTTACTTCCTCCGCATCCAGCAAGCAGTCCCATCGACATCGCTGCAACTAATACTGCAGATGTAACCTTTTTTAAGCTTTTTTTCTTCATAGTTTTTCCTCCCTAAATGAGTAGATGGTTGTTTGTGGAACCCGTTCCATGTTCCTAAAAAAAATAATTCCGCATCTTTTCTTTTTTATGGAACCCGTTCCATGTTTGTTAAAAAAATAAATTCAGCTGTGCACATGACTGATTTGTATAATCTATATATAACTCTTAACTGCTCAGATGTCAACATTTTTTCGTCATTTCGTTTATTTCATCAAATTTTTAGCACTGTTTTTGTGCATTTTTACTATTCTATTGTTGTTCTCCCCTTTCTCACAGATACTCCTAATGTTACTTTTTCATTTTTATATGTCTTCCCATTAACCAATTCACAAATTAACCTGGCCGCCTCTTTTGCCAGTTCTTTTGTCGGCTGAACGATTGAAGTCACACTTGGTTCTACTATCTGCGTAATATATGTTCCATCATAAGCCACACATTTTACATCCTTCGGAACCTTTTTATGTCTTCGGATAACCTCATTCATACACTCGATTGCAACCAGATCTGTTCCGAATATCCCATCAAATTCCCATTCATCCAGTCTGTCAAACAAATCTTTTACCGCATACTTATAATACTCCAGATCAAATTTATTCCATGCCAGTTCATAATCAAAGCACTCTACTCCCTGTTCCTTCATAATTCTTGCGAATTCAAAATGTCTTTCGTGATATGGCGACTCTACTGCAGTTGAACCTCTGAAATGTACTATTTTTTTACACCCATTCTTAAGCAGAATTTCCGCCGCCAGTCGTCCGCCCTCCTTATGATCGACTGCAACCACAGGAATATCTTCTCCCAAATAACGGTCAAATGCAACGATTGGTTTTTTTATCTTTTTGTACTCTTCTACATCTAAGGAATGTACACCTGTAATCACACCATCCACGATATGCCTGTTTAACATATCCAGATATTCGAGTTCTGCATTATGTGCCTTATCTGTATTACATAACATGATCTTGAATCCTTCATTATAAAGTTCTGCTTCAATATTATGTACAAGTTCTGCAAAAAAAGGAATTTCTACTGTTGGCACCAGAACGGCAATGATCCCACTCTTTTTATGATACAGATTTCTGGCAAGTTCATTCGGTGTATACTGAAGATTTTTCATAGCCTCTTCTATTTTTTCACGTGTCTCATCCGATACATATCCACTGTTATTCAGTACTCTTGATACTGTTCCAACACCGACTCCTGCCTTTTGTGCTACATCTTTTATACTTGCCATGTTTACACCCCCTCTCATTTTAACAATTTATTATAACAGAACATTTACACAGGCTCTAGTTTCATTTTTCGCTTTGTTATATCTTTATGTATCTTTAAACGCCCAAATTAGAAATATTACTCTTCTTCACTCTTCTTCAACTTCGAATAATAACTATCCGCAGTATAAAGCGCCGCCACCGGATTATGCCCCAATACACGGTCTTTCGTCACTGCTGTCGTAGTCAGTGCCTCGGAATATTTGTAAAACAGACTGTCATGCCCCACACAAAGTCCGACCACAACATTCAGGTCCGTCTTCGCCTTGTTCAGAAGCTTTGCCTGCAGGATCGGATTACACATATTCACACCGACACCTTCGCAGCATTCCGGGATGCCGACCGATGTCTTCTTCTGTGTCCCTGCCTTGCAGCCGACACCATACACCTCAAAGCCATGTCTGCGCAGGATATCTGCCAGGATACGGCTTTCTTTCAACAATCCGACACAGGTTGCGATCCCGATCTTTTTCGCATTAATCTTCTTTGCGAAATCCATGATTTCTTCGACACGGGTATGTTTGCAGTAATTCTCATACTCTACTTCAGCTGCAGCGATCGTTACTTTACGGTTGTCATCCTCATTGTAGCACTCCATTGCTTCATTTAAGACTTCTTCATCCATGTGTGTTGTCAGACAGAAATCCGGATAGGTTTTATCCATTTTGTTGCAGTTTTTTACTGCGCAGTCGATACAGGACATGTCTTCTTTTTTCATTTTTTTCATTCTCCTTTTGTACACCTTAGTATCTACAGCGGCCTGCCGCTGACAGATTCTCTATATTAAGCTTTACTCTGTAAAATATCCTCTATTTCTTTTATACTCATATCTGTCACTTCGGCAATCTGCTCGACAGAAAATTTGTCTTTCATATTTCTGATGATCTTTTGTGTTGCTTCGTTCCGTCCTTCATCTACCAATATCTTCCCTATTTTCCACATCTTCAAATCCTCCTTGATCTCTTCCAGATCCATTTCATCTAAAAATTTCTCTGCCATTGCATACATCACCGCCTCTATCTTCTCTTTGTCGATTGGCAAGTGTCCTGTTATCTCCCTCATCACAGCAAAACTTCTATGAAATCTTTCCTTTTGTGAACTTTCACCGCCCATCAAAGAACACATTGCCAGTTCAACCAGTTCCTCTCTTGCAATTTCTTCTCCTGTTTGAATCTTTGCTTCTAACGTTCCAAGTAACTGGTCTGCATTTCTCCCTTGCAGAATGATTGGATGTACACGATATGTATTGATTCCTTCCGAATACTCTGTAACCGGGTTCTTAATATTTCCCGAAAATAATACATACGTTGTAATTGCTACTCCATACTGATAACTCGTCAGTGCTTCATAAGTCCGGAATCGCTTTAATCCCTGTACACCTTCATTTGTACTCTGAAATTCCAGATGCGCCCAAGAATTATCTTCCATCTCATAATTAAAATCCTGATACATTTTCTTTAATTCCAAATGTACAATCTCTGTAGGTGCCACTCTCTTCACTTTTCCTTTTATATTCACTAAAGGAAATAACTCTTCTGCAAAGAACAATGCCAATGTTTTCATTGCGGCATCTTCCTGTTGCGTATTCTGACTTCCGACATTTGCCAGATCTTTCTTCTGTTTTTTATCTGCCATATAGTATCCTTTCTGGAAATACTATACAGAGAAACTATCTTTACTTCATAATAACAAATATTTATACTACAGACAATGGTTTTCCGTTTTTATTTTCTTATTTTTTGCAGTTCTTTTCTATGAGAAATGTTCCCCGATTCAGGGTTGATTTGTCATGAATTGTCGATTCTGATTTTTGAAAAATTATTGAAAATTATCTTTTTAAACTTGAAGATATATGACAGTCTCTCTGATAGACCATCATCTGTGGGTTTATACTATCATGTATACTATTTTTCGTCAATAAAAAGGAGATTATTACACTCATTTATTAATGAGTTATAATAATCTCCTTTTTTAATCATCGCACGTTTAAAATCTGTAGTCTTTTTTTACTTTTCCGCTATCTCTTGCTCCGGTTCTTCATCCTTCTCCAGCACCAATATATCCGCTATACTGCACCCTACATAATCGCAGATCTTCGCGATCGTGGCCAGATCAACTCTCACGACTTTGTTCTTACAATAATTATTCAGCTGGGTATGCTGCAGCTTACATGCATAGCATAACTGATTCTTGCTGATCTTTCTCTCTTTTAATACCTTTTCCAGTTCAATCTTAATTCTACTCATCTTTCGTACCATCCTATAACTGAAGTATACTAAGATTTCGGTTGAAAAAATAGATGTGATAACTTACACTGTATTTATATAGATGTATTTATATACACTGTAAGAAATTACCATTTAGGAGGTTTGCCTTGAAAAAAAGAAATATCCGAATCCTAGCTATATTATTGATCATTGCATTCTTTTTCTCCTTTATTCAAACCAGACCTTATTCTGTCAGGCATTCTACTGTCTATACTAATGATAATACGCTAGAAATCGAGCTATATATAGTAACGAATCGTTTCTTCGTCATCCATCCGGATCAGTATTGCAAAGAAATTATTCAGAAGCACAGGCGTATTAACAAGCTTTCCGCTGATACGACTTATCAGATTGTTCTGTTTGCAAATTCATGGTGTTTTAAGAAAGGATATTCCTGCGCAGAATATGAATATCGGGTTGACAATGATAGGATTCAATTACAAAAATAATGTATTAAAAAAGACAGAAATCAAATCGATTTCTGTCTTTAACTCCCCGAGTTGGGTTCGAACCAACGACCCTTCGGTTAACAGCCGAATGCTCT
>ERZ773248.1078-NODE-1078-length-26557-cov-4.471625_pt1 | contig 26557 bp, 25 predicted proteins | sample MGYA00580518_ERZ773248 | MGnify/ENA primary metagenome ERZ773248 (study PRJEB29015, sample SAMEA2737762) | human gut metagenome | biome: human gut; feature: human-associated habitat; material: faeces | place: China | collected 2012 ...
ACGTTTCTTGCTCACCATTCCGTGTGCCAATCGCAAGATTAGCTGCTGCACAGGCAGCTATCAACGAAAAGCAAGCAAACTAATTGCAGTTTTTTCGTAAAAAATAGTGTCCAAGCGTAAGAAAATCGCCTTATTCTCAAGTAAAATTGGGAATAAGGCATTTTTTGTGCGTAAAAATGTTGATAAAACTATTTATCTGTCGAGAATTGTGTAATATACTGAAGAAAAAGACACAAAAGGAGATAGAAAATGACACCGGAGGAGTTTTGGGAAAACTTAGATGCTATAGTTCCTTTTTGGGGAAGGGAATATAAAGAAATAATTAAACCAGTGGATAAAGAACTGCTTTTTGAAATTAAAGATATGTCTTATGATGACGCATGTATAGCTTTACATCAAGTTATAAAACAATATAGCCAGATTGACCAGTATCCTAAAGAGCTGGTACAGGCAATTTACTTTGTAATTATGAAACAACTTATGAAAACAGTATATAGTGAAGAAGGTAAGAAAAAATATTTTGGTAAAGATGAAAAAGTGCATAAGTCTATACGTTTGGGTATTTCAAAAGAAGTATTTATGACACTAAGAACTGGGGTAATGCCCAGTAAGCAAAAAGAATATGAAGGTAAAAAAGAAAATTATTTGAGACACCAAGAACGCATGGGAATAAAACCATATCGTGATTTCTTTTGGGAAAATTATGGGGAAGTTGGTTTTAGGTCACGAAACAATAGGGGGATATTGGATGTATTTATACGAATGATTTTGAAAGGGAATGATTATCCTATAATTATTGACTTATCAGGTGATTGCACTATTCTGGAAACATTATATTTTACAAGGGAAGAATTTATATTTTGTAGAGACTCCAATGCTTGTATTTTATATAACACATTGAAAGCAGATTATCAAAAGTTTTGTAAGGGTTTAAAGAATGAACTGAAAAGTTGGGATAAATATGATAAGTATGAAGAGTTAAATGACCATGTAAAAACATTTGAGGCTGACTTAAAAAATGAAATAAAGAAAAAAGACTTTTCACAGGATTATAGAGATGTACGTGATTTAAACGAGGAAAATTATAGATATATTTTTATGACCTATCCTTATAAAAAAGAAGAAAAAGATAGCACAAATAGGACTGAGATTGCTGTGAAGTATTTTCTTTGGAAATTATACGAAGATAATGTTTTGTTTCAATCTCAGGTATTTGTTATAGCGGAGTACTTGCATGAGCGTATAAAAAATGTGGGGGTTATTTATGATTCTGCAAAAGAATTGGTAAACTGGTTGGAAGATGATGTGAAAAAAGATGTTGCTTTTTTACCTATGATAACAAATGCTGATAAGTTAAAGCCAAGACGTATCAAATCAACGTATTTTGAAAAGCAGAGTAAAACGAAAGATAGACATAAAAGGGATGATGGAACACACAGTTATACGGATGGTAGATTAAAGAAAGGAGTTATCTTTTTAGATTTAACTGTTAATGCGAATTATGAGGATAGGCAGTATATATTGGACTTGGTTAAAGTTTCAGGTTGTAAATGGATTATTGTTTGTAAGAAAAGCGATGATTTATTGAAGGAGGAATTGGGAAGTGCTGTGGAACACGAAATTTACCTTAAGGAGAAAACAATCGGAGGTTATGGCACAAGATTACAAAACTCATATAATAAAAAAATCTTAACAAATATAGAACTTGAAGATGATATATTTTGCAGAAAGTCAGTTCTGTTTGAGTATGAGTTGAGAGTTAGTCATTTAGATGATGCAGAGTATTTAGCAGCTAAAGAAAATTGGGAAGATATGGATATTGAGAAAAAAAGAAGTTTATGTAAAAGACTAATATGTACTGGAGAAGATGAGTATGAAGAGAGAGATGAGTGAAATATTTAACTACCAAGATGAGGCAATTAAAAATTTAGCTTGTCTTGATGCAAATAGAGAGTCTTATTCTACAATAGTAGCAATACCTACTGGTGGAGGAAAAACTAGGGTAGCAATAAGTTATTTGAATAAGCATGTTTTCAATAAATCAGGCAATAAAGTACTGTGGATTGCTGAGAGATTAGTTTTATTGAAGCAGACAGATGGTGTATTTGGGAATTTTGCTGATAGTAATGTTTCCAGGTGCTATTTATCCAGTAAAGGTGAAAACTTTGACAATACAGATATAAAGGACAAAGACCTTGTAATTATTACTCAGCAGACCTTGTCTATGAAGTTGAATTTGGAAAATAAGTTTAATGATTGGGTAAAAAGTGCGGAGACTTTAACAGTTATCATTGATGAGGCACATCATGCAACTTCAGAGCCTTATTTGAAAATATTAAGGTATATTAAACGTCTTAAGAAGAAAAGAGATTTTAGGGTACACATCATAGGACTAACAGCAACTCCATTAACTGTTGATTTGGAGAAAATATTTAAACATGGAGTAGTTGAAAATATTAACAGAAACGGTGTAATTATAGAGAGAAAAGCCAATACAAACACAAGTTATGCTTATCAGATTTCCATGAACAATTTAATTAGTAGGGGTGTATTGTCGAGACCTAAATTATTTGAAGTAAAGGCTAGTTCTGAAGAAATGGAAAATGAGCTTGTAGTTGTTAAAAAAGTAGTAGAGACCTATTGCAATGGAGTAAAAGGAGCAAAGGATTTTAGTAAGACCATTATTTTTATGCCCAGTAGACGAGCAGCTCTTGAATTGGAATATGAATTTATAAGAAGAGGGGTAAAATGTGGATTAGCTATTTCTATTGATGATACATTACTTACACTGAAAGATTTAGAAAAACCATCTAAATTTCAATATATAGAAGGGCAACGTAAACAAGTAGAGAGAGAAAAGAAATATTTTAATCAGAGTGCTTTATATGAGGAAGATAAACATGATATTTCAGTTCAACAAGGGGTGATTTCTAAGTATCTTCAAAAGAAAGCCAGTCAAATTAAAAGTGATATTGATAATTATAGAGGCAAAGATGATGATGGAAATGAAATAAAGGATAAGGAAAAAGAACTCAGTGTTCTAATCAGTGTTCAGATGTTACAGGAAGGCATTGATATACCAAACACTAAAACTGTATTCATTGCAAACCCTAAAGCAACAGAATTACAGGTGACTCAGATGGTAGGAAGAGGCTTGCGTGGTGAGTTGCAAGGCGGTACAGAAACAGCTAATATTGTAGCCTTTGGGAAAGATACATTAAAAAAGATAGTATGGTCTATGCCAGAGTTAGAGCGTAGTAAAGACAATATACCTGAGCGTGAAGAGGCTGAAAAAGAAGATGAAAAAGATGTAAAATTACCACTTGATATCAACTATTCTTTTGAAGCTATAAAATTCCTATTATATGATGAACCAGAAGATAATCCAGATTATAAAAATGCGATAAAACGTTTTAGGAGAAAGGCAAGACTTAAAATCAAGGGTAAATCATATTATCCTGTTGCATATTATCTTTTCTATAAGAGATGTATATTTGAATGGAATAATGTTTCTTATATTATAGTAAAGGCTATTGCAAACAATATTCGTGCTATTTATAAGAGCATGGTATTGTTATGTAAAACTGATGATGAAATTAAAAGAATATTAGGCACAAACCAAGATTTTAGAGAAATATACATGGAGATTGCAAAGAACTTTGATGTTTTAAAGGACTTGAAAGATGAGCGTATTGATTTGGGCATTTATTATACTAAGCATCTTCTGTGGTTATATATGGAGTCAGATGAAAAGGTAGAAAGATTTAAACGAGATTTGGTGCGTAAAGAGTTTAAAAGGCTAAGTATTTCCAAAGAAATAGAAGCTTGTAGAGCATTAGAACCAAATGAGCAAAAAGAGGTACTGGAAACCTTATGGAGAAACAGAAAAGATAAAGAAGATTTGGTATGGGAAACAGAGGAAGAGTATGTTTCCTATGTTATGGATAGACTTGAGAATATAGTGGGGGTAGAGACGCCTACGGCGACAGAGTCTATTGCACCGATTGAGGACTCATCTGATGATTACTTTTCTGTTCGTTTACATAGAGACGGTAGGAAGAGGGAAGATCTTGTTATTTTACTGAAGTATATTATTAAAGGTGCAAATTTAACTGACATGAGCTTCTATGATGTGTTTGGCGGTACTGGTACTGTAACAGCTAATATGGCAGGATTTATTAAAGGCACTAGGTATTTTAATGAGTTTGATACCAGTGTGGCAAATTTCGTTTGGCATTGTAGTAGAAACTTTAGATTTATGGAAAATATATTGGAGAACTACAAAATATCTGATATTAAATTGGCTGAGTATTGTGCTAGAAGTGAATATCTGATTGCAAAAGAATTAGATAAAATAGGATATATGCCTGTTAGTTCTATGAAGGATACAGCCAAAGATATTGCTGATGACTCAGACTTTGCTGTTCAGAAGAGTGAAAAACGCAAACCAATCTCTTTAAAGGATAAATATTACAATAAAATAGATATATTAGAAAATGCTACAATAGAAAAGCACCAAATAGGTCTAAATGCTGTTGCTAAAAGACTTCAAATAGAATTGGAGGTATTATCAGAAGAGAGTGTGACCTCTTACATGAAAGTATATATTGCTTTATGGTATTCTTATTACAGAGATTTAGTTAATAACGATAATAGCAGTGTTTTGAGAAGTCAGATTGAAGCTTGTGGATATACTGATGCAGAAACACGTAGAATTAGTCAAGAAGCTGTTTTTAAGTTCCTATTTGTGCATGGATTTTCAAGTAGACAGGTATCTATCAGTGATGCTACTGGTATCGATAAAGCTGGCATTGAAACCTTTAGGAGACACATGGATAAGGAAACGACATGGCTTAGAGAGTTCAATAAAAGATTGAAAGGTGTAGAAATTACATCAAAGAGTTCTGAAGATATTCTGGATATTGAAAGAGATGAAGGGAAAATCAAGGATACAATTTACTATTTAGACCCACCATATTTCCTTACAAAACAGTATAATTGTGGATTTGCAGATGATTTACATTTGAAGATGTTGAAGTGGCTTCGAGAAACGGAATGTAAATGGGTATTCTCATGTAAGAGCTATATAACGAATAACAGTTTGCCTGCAAAACGTAAGTGCCAAAAGTTTATTAAAGATAAGAAAAATGGCAAGTATTCTTTAGAAGAGTATTTTAAGTTATTTCTTTATCCCCCTAAGAACATAAATGATAGTAATGTTGTAGAGGCTGAAAAACCAGATAAAACAGAAAATTTAAAAGATAAATTATATGTATATTACAATTATCTGGATGATGATGTAAAAATGCAAAATCAAAAATCATCAGATAAAGAGAAGAAGTTTTTATGGTGCAGTGATTATGAAATTATGATAAGTAATATTCCACCAAATGAAGAGTATCTTCAAACAAATGAGAAGTATAATTTTAGGTGTGAGAAGTTTAAAGATTTCTTCAATAAACATAATTATGGTTACAGTATCTAACACATGGGGGTAAAAGATTTCAAAATTCATATCAAGGGGCGGTGTCCATTAGGGCTACCGCCCATCTTTTATAATTTCCAATATTTTATACATTAAGATGATAACACTAAGAGATTGCCAGTGATGCTATTTATCACTGGTGAGTTGTTTTTGCTGTACTTTTTACGACTGATAGGAGTAGTGTTGATGTAAGATAAGTCCTTCTTCATAGTTTACCTCAAAGACCTCTATAAATATGAAAGACATCAAGCTGATACACAAATAAAGTAAGATGTACAGTTACAACTCTTCAAATATATTTAACAAACCCAGATGACTATTTTACTCCTATCAGTCAACGAGTCTACTCAACGCATCATGAGTAGACTCTTTTGAATTATGAAAGTCTGCAAAGTGATGGCACATTGATGTCAAGACTATAAACAATGTCAATGTTGTCAACTACTTAGAAGAGATAATTATATAGTAACTGTACAAACTAAATAGCCTTTCCGCAGTCGGGCAAATTTCCAACTTGCAGATGATATTTGAAAACGGAGATAGCAGGTTTAATGAGTAAATTCTAACAGTCTGAGGAAAGGGTATAGGTAAGGAGGAAGAGATTATGTACCAAGTATCTGATGTAGCAAGACTCTTTGGAGTGAGTGATACAACTATAAGAAACTGGGTAGGTAAAGGAAAATTGAAATGCAGACGCCTACCTAGCGGAGTTCGTGTATTTGAAGAAGAAGATGTCAATAGAGCATATCAGAAATATCTTGACAGCACAGAGGGAGGCGATGGTTATGTGGAAGAGTAAACATAGCAAGTATCCAAGAGAATTAAACAAACCTATACGTCATTGTATTCTTTTGTGCAAGGTAAGGAGTAGAACGTATAGTTGTATCACCTTGCGTTAGAAAAAGGGGGTATGCAGTTTTTCCCCGTAAGGAACTTTGAAAATTACATAAGGAGGTTAAGCATGAAGAGAACAATCGTATGTATGCTGTTAGCACTATCTGTATCAAGTAGTCTTTATTCGTCACAGATAGTATTAGCAGCGGAGCAGTCAGAGGAAACTCTAAAGGAGCGTTCCGATGAAGGGGCATCTGAGAACAGGGATAACATTAAAGATGAGCAGTCCAGTATCACTTCAACAGAAGCTGTTCCTAATGAAGAGGAAACAACCAAGCCAGAGGAGCAAGTATCTTTCAATATTAAAGTGAATGAGAACTTAGATGTTCTTAGGCAGAAGATAAAAAATCCATTTAAAGAGGAAGTATCTTCTGGAAGATATTTATTGAATGAAGACCTTATTTTTATAGGGTATGTAGATAGCACTAAAGGAGAGGAAGGTTTCATAACACCAAGTATTACTAAGACAGCAGATAAAGTATCTAGTGTTTCTTTTGGTGAGTATTCTGATGACGGAAAGTACACATGGGGGTACATAAGAACAAACGATAGTTTGTCAGATATCAAATCCCTGTCCGAGTACATTAAAAAGCATACCGGCGAGATCCAGAAAGCTTCTTGTAAAGATTTAATATCCTTTCCACTAAGAACTGAAGCACCAACTACAGTTTTAGTATTTACTCCGCAAGGAGAATATTTAGGTAACATGGATGTCAATTCAACAGAAGTCGCCGATGCACTTTATGATGGTACGTTTCTTGAGACACCAAGTATCAGTATCAGTTCTTCATTGTCTGATGATAAGACCCAGGCTAATGTGTCTGTAAGTTATGATTTTAGTAAATATCCAGAACAGTTAGGCGGAGAATATCTTATGAACTTTGATATAAAGGACTCTAAGGGAAGTATTGTACTTAGTTCAGAGGAAGCCTTAAAGAAATATATAGACACTGGTAACACTGTAAAAGGAGTAACAAGAGTATTTCCGATTAGTATGAATGGAACATTTACATTGAGTATGCGTACCAATGTAAGAACCATTACTTCAGACTTCAAAATAAATGGGGTATCAAGTCCTAAGCAAGAAGAGATATCCGATGTAAAACCAGATATTTCTTACAGTGAGTTACCTAATGGTATTCTAACAGGCACGAATTTTCCAATAACAGTTTATAGCAGTATTGACAGTGTGTTGATGTTAAATGGAGAGTCAAGTCAGACACCATGTAAGGAGTATACATTCTCAGTCAGTCATAATGGGAAGTATAAGATTACAGCTACTACAAGTTCTGGTGTGGAAGTATCAAAAACAATCGAAGTAACTGGTTTTGTTGATAAAGCAGAGGACATTAACATGAGTATGTATGGTACTGGAGGCACTACCTTTTTACCACAGACGGGAGGAGTAAGCTGGGTAGCAATAACCTTATCAGGTATATTGCTTATCGTAGGGGGTATATTTTTATCTTGTAAAGATAAAATTCTTGCCCTGTCTGCACAATTTAAGGAAAGAAGGTGGCACAATGAAGATTAAGAAACCGTTATTGGCTTTAGTATTGATGTTGCTGTTAGGACAAACAGTGAGAGCGGAATGGACAGGCGGAAGTAGCTCTGGTGGTATCAATGATGGTGCAGTTACGGGCAATGGCACTTACGCTACTTATGGTGTGAAGTTCTCCCTTGCAAGACGAGCTGATATGCTCACTGAAGGAGATATCAATCGTGGTAATTATGCAGGTTACACACGAGGAGGTGCTGGTGTTGTAGTTTTAAAGAATGGAGATGGCATTTACAGTACTTCTGCTAATAGAAATGATTTGGTAAATGATGCCCAAGAATTTATCGTTGATAACGGAAAACTGGTAACAGTAAGTAATGCCAATGTATCAACACAAGAAGCTGCAGCTCTACTGGAAGTAGATGCTAACAGCCTAGACAGCACTCTAAGAAACATGGTAGATGAGGGTGCATTATCTGGACAGCAGAGTCCAGACGTACATGCTCATTTCAGATTTGAAGCTTTTGCTGAGTACATCAATAAAAACTTCTCAGATGTGTATAATCCAGAGGGTATGCTTTATGACGCTACGAAGAGAGCTGAGTTCTATGACAGATTTACTTCTGTATTGTCAAGTAAAGGGGTATCCTGTGGTATTACAAAAGAAGAATTTACTTCAAAAACTGGAGTCTTGGTAATCACTCCGATAATAGGCTTTGAAGGAGGGGGCTATCTTTCATTCCCAACGGCAAATGAAATTGTGGAAAAAGGTCTGAATTCTGTATTCAAGACTATCTATGATGTGACTGGAAACCACTATTCTGACAGGCAAGTACCTTATGGTGACTCCAATGGTACAGTAGGTCTAACGGAGTTAGCACAGTATTATACTATGCACGATATCAATAATAAGCCGATTGATAATAAGAGTGGTGGTCTGGCGGAGATATTAGCTAGAAAATATCAAGGAACTAATTATCGTTATGGTTTTGGTGTGCTTGGTCTTAGTTGGCAGGGTAACACGAAATCAGCTACCAGTTTCACAGTAAGAGCAACCCAAAAGGATAATGGTAGCTATGCTATGGACTCAAGAGCTTCAGTTGTATCGCAGAAGCAGGGAGATATGATAGTAGATGAAAATTTGGTAAATGGTACTTCAGAAGCCAAAGGCTTCATAGGGGGTAGCCAGAACGCCAACAGCGTTCCAGAAAAGGTCACGAACATTACAGATGATTACCAAAACGGCTATACAATCAGTGCCTATGGTGCATTTTTAGTCAATGGTAGTGGTAAGATGACAGAGCAAACTCTTGATACCTTGCGTAAACAGCTTGAAGGTGACACAGAAGCACAAATAACCAGTGTAAGTTCTGGTAACTTTAACGCAGGAAGTAATCATAAACCAGTTTACAAGTACAGAACCCCACAAGATACTGCTCACTTCCTTGCACAGTCTGCACTGTCTGGTAAAGTATCAGATAAACTGATACAAAACATGCGGACAAAGGAGCAGGCAGAACCCATAAACTTACAGTATAACTTGACTGCATTGGCTAACAATAAGAGTCAGGTATCTAGTGCTGAGTTAGAGAGTGCTGACGGATTAACAGCAGGTAAAGGAGAAATCGCTTTATCTGGTGAGGAGCAGAAATTAGGGGTATCAGTTCAGTATTTAGTAAAAACTAAGCCAGTAAAATCATACATCAGTTATGCCAAACTTTCCTATGATGAGAACTTAAATGGAAAGATTTCCATAGGAAACCATGATAGTGTGGAACACACATTAGCTGAAGAAGGAACTTTCAAGGTAGATAGCTCAAGATACTATTTAGCTATGGTAGCAAACAGTGATGCCAATAAAACATATAAACTTTCCGATGGAAACACTGGAGAAGCATTTTGGAACAAATTGGCACAAAGTATTACTGCTGGAGATATGTTTGGCATTGAAGAATATCAGAACCAAGTTGAACAGTTGCTTTCAAAGGAAAACACAACTTTGAAGAGTACAACGAGAAATGCTACAGTAGGTGTTGGAAGTAAAAATGGAGATGGATACAGTGTATTTGTACTTGAAATAGATGTACCAGAGAAAATCAATGTATCAACAGAAATTCATTTAGAGGACTATCAGCTGAATAAAATAGAAAATGATATATTATCCCCAGTACAGGGTATTCTTACCAATAGCGGTGAAAATGTTATCAATCCTAAAAATGTAGTAGATAGAGAGTGTGCTTTCAGTGATGAAGTACACAAAATATATAGGGGTAATAGTTCTTATAACTTGAAGTCAACGGAATATCAGAAAGGTATTACGGTTGATGCTGATAGAAATAGTAAAACGGAGAAGTTGGTTTATTATAACAAACTTCTTGGTGAGTCTTACACCAGAGATGCTATCGATAAAGGTGTTAGTGATATTTCTACTGATGCACAGAAGAGATATACTTACGCTTTCAACTTATCAAGAGGTTTACATGGAGATAAGAGAACAATATCTGCATTGAGTATGAACTCTTTACCGGAGCAAGAACGCAATATTTTAACAGGAGTACATAAAAATACCTATGGTATTACACCTGCAACAAAGGGTGATGTTACACCTGTAAGAGACTCCAAAGCAATTTATACATCAGAAATAAAGGACAGTTTTTCATTCAGTTCTTTATGGTCTGAAGGTGGTAAACAACCGAGTAGTGTATCTGTTTTAGTTCATAAGGGAATTAAACAGACAGAAGATGGTGATGTTGATGTGCAGGATACATACCAAGTCCTTACTGGTAGTGGTGCAAGACCATTGTCATACAAAGGCTTTCCAATATATCAGTTGGACATAGATGTGAAAGAAACCATTTACAAATATAGTACAGCGGTTATGGAAGTAGGCAAGACACTGTACTCTGGTGATAAAGAGTATGGCACACTGGAAACAGGTAAACGTTTGAATAACGAAGGTTTCAACGATACACTTCCAGAAGAACAGCAGTATCGTTTAGCTGTTGGTGCAAACGCTGAGTGTGAACCTTTATCATTCTATCCAGAAGTTAGGATGAGAGCCTATTTTACAAATGGTATGGATACACTTGGAGGAGGAAGTATTATACCAAGAACAGTTCTAACTATGGCAGAAGAAATCAGAAGGGTACAGCCTAAATCAATGTATCTTATGAGATTGGATGTTTCTGATAAGAGAGAGTTAGTTAGTGGTAATGTGTATTCTGAAACAATGGCTACAGGTTCTAACGCAAAAAGGCTCCAAAATAGAGGGGGTAGTCGTGATAAAAACATGCCAGTTATTTATGGCGGTTCTGATATCACATTGAATGTAAAGGAAGTAAAACCACAGCTTAAAATGTATGGCTACGCATTAGATATGGTAAACTATGATAAGGATAAGAATGGATTTAAACTATCTGAAGATACTGTTATCCCTTATACTTCAGTAGTAAATGATACAAGCCTAGAAAACAGAGATCCTTACACTACATGGGGGAATAGCTCTTCATCTGATGAGTTGTTTGAACAGTATGTAGAATGGGCTACTTCTGTTAAGAAAAACTTATACGCCGATATCACTCTGAAAGTGGAAGGCAAAAAGGATACGAAAGAATTTAATAACTTTAATGTTTCGATGGCAAGTTTAGTATCTAAAGATGAACAGTCCAAACATACTGAAACAAGTCAGTATCCAATCTATATTAGACGTGGTGAGATAGATACTTCTGGAATAGGATATCAGGCATTACTGAAGCAGATTGCTTCAGATTATCAGTGCTCTGAGCAAGAAGCAGTGAAATTATTTGAAGAGTCTAATATGTACCAAACAATTTTGAAGGGCATTGAGGACATCAAAGACGAGTTAAATAAATCTCAGAACGTAAATACTGAAGACAACGGAGCACACGCAGTTAGGTCTGAAAATACAGAAGATAACTGGTATGACGAAGAAGTAAAGGTATTCCTTATTAGAAGATACGAAAGCCAGTCAGTAGAGTTTAAGAACATCATTCTGACGGATAAGTTAGACTATAACCTTGCACCAGATAGTACAGCAGGTAGAGATAACAGAACTACTGCACAGCAGAGTAGATATGATAGTAATGAAGGTAAATGGTATCTGACCTTGTACTTTAAAAATGACAGGAAAGACACCACGAATTTGTATCTGTCTGAAAATGATAGGTATGCACCAGATAAGGGTATGGTAGATACAAGTGAGAACTACTTCAAAGGAGGCTCTGTTCTTATCAATAACCTGCATATTGATGGGGCAGATTTTAAGATACCTAGTGCTACCACCAGTGAAATGTTAAGGTAGCGGGGGTATTCAAGAACAGGCAGTGAGATGACAATATCATTTTACTGCCTGTTTTTTTTTTTCATAAAAGCAGTTATGACCTGTATTTTTGTTGCTTTTCTTTCCCTGCAAAGAACAGGCTTTTATGACGAAGAAGCCTAATAAGCCAATACCTTATGGAACGTCTTTACATTTCTAAAGAATAGTATGATATACAGAAAAATCAGGCTTAAGTAAAAAAAGAAAATCCAATCTATTTTTTTATGCTCTGTAAACAATCACCTCCATGACAGACACCTTAAAATTTTTCCTACTGGTAACTGGATATGCGTTTATCCCATAAAAACAACAAAACCCTTGCCTAAGTAATTCAGCAAGGGTATTAAAGTGAGATGTCATTATCATCTGGTGTAATTTCAAATAAATCGTTAGGTGTGCAGTTTAAGACATGGCATAACTTTTCAATATTTTCAAAACGTATCCTATCCGTCTGATTATTTATGAGTCTTGAAAGATTGTTATAGTCCATATTTAACTGGTTATGAAGCCAGTACTTTGATTTGCCCTGTTCGTCAAGCAGTTCTCTGATTTTTAAACGTATCAAATAGGTTCTCCTTTTCCAAGATAAGTATAGTGTCTACAGACATAATAAAACTATACATAAAATTTCATATTTGAATAACTGGTTTTAAAACAGTATAATGGGTGTAGACACTATACTTATGAGGAGGGAATAGTATTGAAAAGATTACATTTGGGTATTGCCTTAACATGCTCATGCACTTTACTGGTGGGGTGTATCTCTGTTTCACAAGGAAAGGCTGTTGAGAAAATCATAGAGTATCAAAAACAGGAGGACTGTTTCCTGTGTTCTGATGAGGATAGAAGTTTATTTTCACTTTATGACGAAGGTATTGGGGTGCTTAATCTTAATCGTATTGAGATTTATCCTTTAATATCAGAAGATGATGACTCTGGTTCTGGCAGTACAATCAATACAAACGGTGAGAATAAAACTGTTGTAGAGATTGACAGAAATAATACACGAAAGATAACCGATGTTACATTCAGACTGAAAAAGGACAGCAGACCAGATGCAGCGGAAATGGGAGAGATTATGTGTGAGGACTGTGTAAACAGTATTTTGGAGAATAACATTTATGATATGAGTTTCGTTGACCTTTCTACCAGGGAAATCATTCCATTGGAAGATAACATGGTACAGTTTTTCGTTGGAGATTATGCTGTTCATAAGATATCTGGAACTATGAAAGAGCAGGATAAGACACTGGAATATTTGGTATTTTTTGCACCAGAAACAAAATAGGATTGGGGGTATGTAAAATTTTTGGTGAGATACAAAAGTTTTTTTAAAGAGCCTATTGTATTCAAAAAGAGATGGAGTTAAGCTATACAGAACCTATGAAAAACACTATATATGGAGGTGCTGTGTATATGGAATTACATGAACTTGTAGATATGGCGAATGAAGATGAGGAGTATGTGCTTGCGGTTATTGAGAGTAGAGAACCAAATGATTATTCCTTAATGTGTACTGTCGAGACTTATGAAAGAGCAAAAGAGTATGAAAAACAGCTACATGCAGATGGAGTTATGGACACAATCATTATCCCACCGTTTACCTCAGATAAAGTTAAACCTAACGAGATTGCAGACTATTTTAGGAGTTACTATAATCAACAGGTACATGAGCCAGCGGTTAAGTATCGTTGGACTTTAAAACTGTAATTTATTTTGTAAGAGGGTATGTACTTTTGTATGTATCCTCTTTTTTTTTTTGTGCCTGAGTAATTCCATATAATTTTTTCCAACATGAAAAATAGGTATTGATAAAAGGCTATCCGATGTTCAGTTGGGTAGCTTTTTTCATGCTCAAATTTATCACTTCCAAGGGGGTACATAAAGGCTTGTTAAAGCCTATAAGAACACTTTATGTACTGCTGTCAGACCTGTCAAAGCAAGTATTTCAATCATATTGGGAAGGTGTTTCTGTGTGATTTCGATGTGAAAATATACTGGATAGAAAATTTAAAACAAAAATTTTCGTGGTAGAAATTCTGAGTACAAATACTCTGAGACGCCAGTAACTATTATATATTTCATTATTTACTTAGGAGGTAATATCTATGAAGAGAGAAATTGCAGAAGCAACACTTTACAATGTAACATGTGGAAGAGTAAAAGGTAAAGATTTAATCGTTACACCAGAAATGCTTAAAAACATTGGTTTTAAGGAAATCAAAACGAGAGGAAGATGTGTGTATTATATCAATCCAGATTGTAAGTATGCAGTAGCTTTTGTAGTTAATAAAGACACTGGTGAGGATGATATAGTGCTGATACCAAGTTGGCTACCAGAGAAAATTGAGTATAGTAGTATTTGCTTTAATCGTAGAAAGAATAATGATAGTTTAGTGCCAGTGGTCAGATTTGAAGGAAAGAATAAATATTTGCACAAAGTTATGATGGAAATTTTAAATGGAGAAAAATCAGATAAAGAGAAAAAATATGACCACATCAATGTATGTAGAAATTGCTGTATTGAGGAGAATATAAGATTGGCAAGTGACCTGCAAAATAGTGGCAATATGAACAGAACATTAGAGTGTGCTTACAATCAAGAAAATAGGATTCATTTTTCAGTGAAACTTACAGATGCAAAGAAAATACAAAAGCTGAAAGCGTTAGGCTTAACGGTAACTGAGAAGGAGAATGGTGAAATTGAGATATATAGTCAACCCTATTCAGATAGGAATACATGGTTCTCAGTTATGAAAAGGGCACAAAGGATTATCTATGGAAGATTTCTGTATGATATTTTGAATGACTTTAGTCATGAGTATGGTATTCATTTGCTTGTACATAGCTATGTTCTGAATGATATTACTAAGAAAGAAGCACGTCAGTTTAACCATGATTATTGGGAGTCAACCTATACTACATGGAATAAATATATTTTTGAGTATGCAATAGCAGCCTAAGCTGTCAGAATTGTAAGACTGTAACATGAGTTGTGTTTTATACAGTGTAAATTCCTTTGGGGATGTACTGCACATTCCCAAAGAGGATATAGAAAAAATTGAAGGTGGTGACTGAAATGAAAACAAGAAGGAACAGACAAAATAAAAAGCTGAAATATAACCTCAAGGTTAATGGCGGTAGGGTACAGATTGTATCTCATGCAGGTATCAATCGCCGTATTCATTGCTTGACAGCTTATTAAGATATTTGAAGGGATTGGGGGTAGCTATAGCCTCAATCCCAGATGCAAAAATAATAACAAAGAAATACATCAAAAAAAATGGAGGATATTAAAATGAGCAAAGTTGTAGAAGAGTTACGCAAAGAAAGATTGGAATTATGTAAAGAGTTGGGAAGAGCAGGTGCTAAATTGGAAGAAGCACAAAAAGAATACGATAGTATTAAGGCTAAATTAGACTTTAGAGATGAAATGCTTGATAAACTCATGGAAGAGGAAATACCAGAAAGGTCTTATCCAGAGAGGGCTGAAGATGTAGTGGGTAAGATTTTTTATATGAAAGATGGCATGGAAGTAATTATTGTTTCTTACAATGTTGAACATAAGAGACTGTCTGTTGGAACTAAAGATGGAAGTGTACTTTGGTTGACATTTGCTGATATTGATTGGGACACTGAACATTCTTTGTAAAGCCACAAAGTTCCCCCTCTTTATGGGGGACTTAAAAAATATTTGGAGGTGTGTATTCATGACGGATGAGATTACTATGTTAAGAAACGATTTAGAGTACGAAAGGCAGGAAAATAATAGACTACAGGCTGAAAATGAAAGACTGGCTAATGAATTGGATTTCATAAAACGTGGAAGAAGTACCGCAGCAGCTACTGAGGTCAGAGTAGATAAAATGAGAACCTATACTGTTGCTATTATCTGTATGTCGATAAATGGATTAAAAATGGAAGATATTTTAGATAAGCTGAGTATTTCAAAGTCTACATATTATAGAGCCATTTCTGAAAAGACTGTTAGTGACAGTCAGTATATGGAAGATTTGTATACATATTATAAACATCTGTTTGATGAGTATGGAGTGGAAAAAGAAACATATAAAGACTGGGTAGCTAAAAGGAGAGCATATTTAGGTAAAGGATATATAAGAGATGAATTTTAGAAATAGAGGTGATTGCAAATGAAGATTAGTAAGGCTGAACGAGAACAAAGCAGATTAAATATGGAAGAAAAAGAGAGAAGACGTCAAGAAGTATATGAACAAAATAAGAATAAACCAGTTCTGGATGAGTATTATAAATGGTGTGTTCAAGAAGATTTGATTGCTCTGGAAAGAGACATTAAAGTAGCTACTTTACTATTGAAGAACCATGTGAGTCGTTTGCAGGTACTGATTTTAACCAATCTTCCAGTTGAAATAGTAGTTTCCATTGAGAAGGATATTCAGTATAAAGAAAGCGATACAATACTGGAGTACATAACTGAAACTTTGAGAAATATAGGTGCATTGATGAAAGCAGAGAAGTTGTCCAAAGAGGAGTTTGAACTAATCAGAGTCAATATATCTCAATAGGGTATCAGAGCAGACTGTCATTTACAGAGATGTATCTGGCAGTCTTTTTTCTATGCCTGAGATATGGTATTTTCATAACTTCATAGTGGGGGTACTAAGGTGGGCTTTAGCCCCCTAAGAACCCAAGCACAATAGATAAAAAATCCCCTTTGTTTTTGTGGACTATAGATAAACATAAAAGAATAGCTTGACTTTTCCCATATTCAGAGCGATAGATAAGAGACCTAAAAAATAACAACAAATAGGAGGATTATCTATGCAGAAATCAAATTTACCAGAAGGATTAAGGACTTTGCAGAAATGGTATACAAGTAACACTTTAAGATTTGATTTGCCAATACAGAGAGCAGCAGGGCAGTGGAGTCCACTTCAAAAGTCCTTATTAGTTCATTCCTTATTGGCGGACTTTCCAGTACCACCTTTATATTTTATCAAGTATAAAGGGAAAGATGATAGTGTAATTCATCAGGCACTGGATGGAAAACAAAGATGTACTTCTTTGTTTGAGTATATCAACGGTGATTACAAACTTCATTCTAGTACACCAGATGTAGTCGTTGATGGTAAAACAATAGAATTAGCAGGGAAGGAATTTAAGGAGTTATCAGAAGAGATAAAAGACCTCATATTGGGATATCGTTTTACTATTTACTTACTGGAAGATGCGACTGACGATGAGATTGAAGAGGCTTTCGCCCGTCTGAATAATTCTTCGCCACTAACCTTGATACAGAAAGCAAGAACTGAAATGGGTACTGAACTTGCTACTTGGACTAGAGAAATAACATGCTCCCCATTTTTTCAAAATTCTGTACCGATGACACTTGCCCAGGCAAGAAGAGAAAGTGAATTAGAGATACTGTTACAGTCAATGCTATTGTTAGACGCAAGACATTACAATTATGATTATAAAGCAATTTCCATGAGAGAGGTAACGAAGTACTGCAAGGAAATAAGGGGCAACTATCCAAAGGAGAAAAGGGAGTTGATCAGTAAGATAGTAACCTTTTTAAAAGATGCTTTCTCACAGCAAACTAAGTTCTTGAAGAAAACCAATGCTGTTATGGTATTCATCATGGCTGATATTGCTTTGGAGAAGGGTATTACACCAGAAGAGTTTAGAGAATTTGTCCTGTATTTTGCTGAACATGTACCATTTGAGTATGAGGAGAATACAGGTGCAGGAAATATCAAACGTACTAAGACAGAAGGTAGACTGAAAGCTATGCAGGAAAGTATGGAGATGTACTTCAAATTAAGGGATAAGAAGTCTATTTCTATGAAAGAACCTGTCACTACAAAGGGAACACAGGGGGTAAGACCGCCACAAGCGGATAAGACAAAACCGCTGAAGGCTTCTTCCAACCCAAAAGCCATGAAGGAGGAAAAGAAATAGAGAATAAAGAGTATCACGAGAAATATCTAATGGATTGAGTATATGAAACGCTGAGAAGTATCAATTAGTATAGATAGCCTTTACCATACGAAAGTATGGTAGGGGCTTTCTTCAGTTTCTTCTCAAACTTCAGACTGCATTTCTAATCAGTAAGTTTTCTATATATTACTATAACAAAACACAGGAAAGGAGGTGCTGATTGATGTTAAAGACAGGAGATGTAGCTAAACGCTTGAGGGTATCGGAGAATACAGTGAGAGATTATGTCAATCGAGGCTGGCTTGCCTGTACTGTGACTCCTACAGGAAGACGTATTTTTACAGATGAGGATGTAGATGCCTTTGAGAAAACTTATTATGAAAGGAGAAACCAACATGAAGTATAGGAGAGTAATCACTATGTTAGCATCGGCGAGTCTGGCTATTTCAATACCAGTTACTTCCCTAGCAGCAGAAGTTAATCTGATAGTTCCTAATGAGATTGGCACACCTAACCACGCTGATAAACAGGAGATAACGGATACAACACAAGAACAGGAGGAAACTCAGACAGAACCACAATCTGAAGAACCTAAATCTGAGATACCAAGTCCTCAAGACTCCATACCAGCCATTCCCCAACCAGAAGTACCAGATATAGTGCCACAGTTACCAGAGATATCTTTAGAGGAGGTCGCCAGTACTTCGCCCTTTGAAATAGACTCTAATGGTGTCCTAACAAAATATACAGGCACTGACAGCGTAGTTATAGTACCAGATAATGTTACCAAGATTAGCAGTAGAGCATTTGAAAACAACGTGTCAATAGAGAAAATCATAATCAATGAGTTATGCACTAATATTGCTAACAGTGCTATCAGCAACTGTCAGAACCTCAAAGAAGTAGTCATTAACAGCAAGAATATTACTTTTGGAACGAGCAGTACTTGTGTCTTAGGAACTAACAATTTAAAGGTGACTGGGTATCCATACAGCGAAGTACCATTATACTGTGATAAGTTTGCTAACTTAACATTCAGTCCGTTAGAACAGCCAGAAGAGGAGAAATTTACTATTGACTCTAACGGAACTTTAGTAAGGTATTGGGGAAACGATGAGGTCGTTATTGTACCAGATGGTGTCAAGAAGATAGGCACTAAGGCTTTCTTAAATAACAGTACTATGAAGAAACTGATTTTACCAGAAAGTTGTACTGTTTTCAATCGAGGAGCACTCACAGACTGTACCATGCTGACCTATGTCGATATTGGCTCAAGAGAGTTACAGCTAAGTTTTAACTGGATAGTAAACCCGCCAGAACGTATAGAGATACATGGATATTTATATAGTCAGCCTTATTATTATTGTGCTAAGTATGAGTATCTGGTATTTGTGGCTAAAGACTCTATTACTGGGGGTATCCAAGAAGTCCCAGCTTCGCCCGAGAAGTTCATGGACGGCACTGAACAGAAGGATTTATATAAGATTACAGTAAGAGATATAATCCACAGCTATTCAGATGAGAAGGTCATAGAAAGAAACATCTACATTCCAGACCTTGACAGGTACTGTTCTCCACTGGTAGTTAATGGAAGTCATTTTACCTTTTCGGCGAATGAGGACATTCTATCGAAGAGAGGTCACACTCTAGTATCAGATAAAACAGTAGAGGGTACAGTCAATGGAACTGATATCGTAGTGACCTTTCACTATGCGTATGAGGGTAATAGCATTAACTATACGCAGAAGGCAGTCACTACTTCATACCAGGGCAGGGTTTATTGTGATATGTATGTTGCAGACCAGGTAGGTAAACCATTGAGTAATGAGTATACATTGCATTACAGTACGTCTGGTACTAGCGGAGAAGTTGGAAGGGTAGTAGGAGACCAGTATAAGTATGATGCCAGTGGCACTCTTACTGGGGTATCTAGCGGAAATAAATCCTTGATATTAACTTTAGATAAGAGTTATCTGAAATTACAAGAGATATTTGGTAGCAGTCCAATATACCAATATGTTCCTAGTGTATTTGGCAAAAATGGTATTGAGGAGCAGGTTATTTTAGACACAACACAGGCAGACCCCAACGAGAAATATCGTCTGGCTTATGATGTGAGTGACAGTATCAAAGAGGAGACTTTTGAACTGAGAAAGGGTATCAATAACACGATAGGTAAATTAACTGTAAAGTTAAAGCCAGTAGATGGGTACTTATCAACCCCAACCCCAGAGGTAGAAGTCAGTGCTGATGGGTTACTAAACTTATGGGGGTTATCAGCTACGATAAGTAGCACAGACACCTTTGTAACAAACCCAGTAACGGATAAAACAGAGGCAAGTCCTTATGGTGCTTTACTGACACTCAAGATAGATGCCGTAGGTATCTGGGAAGAATTACTGGAAGATATGAAGAATAAGGGTAGCGAGGCACTGTCAGTAGGATTGTACTGTAAAAATAATGGGGATATCGTGTTCTTGCCAGAAGAATTTAAACTGGTGAATAGAAGATTTCCAAATGAGCCAAGACTTTCAAATTTACAGGCAGTACAAGGTGGAGATATTGTAAATGTCAATACCGATGGTTTTGGTAGAGTAATCTGTATTAAGAATAAGAAAAACTTTTGTGTGTATGACTCTGTAACTGGTACATGGAGTGGCGGTCATATACCAGAAGCAGGAGAATTGTGTAAAGACAGTACTGGAAAGGTATATGTGTGTGAATATCCAGTAGGAACTGCACCAGATACATGGGGTTATGTGGAGATACCAGATAATCTGCTTGAAAGGCTTGATAAGCTGATAGGGTATGACGGTATTGTATAAGGTTCACCGTCTTACCACCTACAAAAGAATAAAGTATTAAAAAATCCTCCATGAGAAGTATGGTAGAAGCTCTAAGGACTGGTAGTTCTAACGGAGCTTCGCTCCTCTCACGGGGGTATTTTTTTTTCTTTTAAAGGCAGTGGCAGTTTCTGCCCCGACTGCCCCTTATGGTAAGTTCTGTAACTGAAAAAGAGGTGATTTCTGTAGCTGTAAGTTATATCTAAATTAGTATATCACTTTTAATTAGTGGTATTGGAACTATAGTTCCTCTGCTTGATTCAGATGATTCGTCTTGAATTAGCAGACAGCAAAACTAAGAAAGGAGGAATACAAGATGATGATGTCGACGATTCAAGCAGCAAGAAGTTTGGAAATTAGCACTAATACGATGCGAGAGTGGGCATTGAAGGGCTACATTCCCATTGCTATGAAGACACCAACGGGATACCTCAAGTTTCGAGAAGAAGATGTAGAGGAACTGAGGAGAAAATGCGAAGAGGGAGTATTTCCTAATCGCAATGAGAACAAATAATTTATTTTATGCCATTAGGAGGGCGAAGATTATGAGATTAAAGAGAAGACAGGCAGTAACAGCAGGAGCAGCAGCCTTAGCAACAGTTGGAATTTTAGGTGGAACATTGGCTTATTTTACTGATTATGACTCCAAAGATTTGAGTGCAAAAGCAGGTACATTAAAGATGGAAATTGCAGATGCTACTACAGATTTGACTAATGGATTAACAGTCATCAACCCAGGTGATTCCAATCCATTGACATTTACTGTAAATAACACTGGTGAAAAGTCTATGGATATTAAGGCTGTTATGACAGTAAAAGCACCACAGGCTTTCAATGAAGGTGACCATGAATTTAAAATCACAACACCAGAAGGTCAGGAGTTAAATGGAGTATTAAGTGAGGACAAACAGACTATCACTTATACAATCGATGATGTAGCACTGGCAGGCAGTGTAGAGAAAGATGAGTCTTTAGATGGTTCTACAAAGACTACTCACAAATACGATTACAAGTTTGCTATGGATGAAGATGCAAAGAACAGTTGGCAGGGTGTTACCTCTGATGTCAAAATTGAAGTCTTTGCTAAACAGCACAGAAACACTAGCGGATTGGGCAGTGAATGGGTAAACATTGTTGAGAAAAACTAAATTTCTCAATATAACTTATTGATATTTGTAGTACCTCAACTTTGAGGTACTACTTCATAAAAAATTATTAAGGAGGATTTTTACTATGAGTAAGAAAGAATTTATTCGCTTTACATTAGTATTATTAACAATCGGGGCAATTATGACAACAATATTTATGAGTATCCGCAACAATCAACAGAATATTGTCAATGCAGTGGTATCTTCTATGGAGAAAATCATGGGAGTTGAGTGTAAGGAGACACCAGTTCCAGAGGTTAGTGTTGCGGAAGATGAAATGATGGCAATCGATATCGAAGATTAACCTGCTAGGGAGGTAAACTATGACAAAGAAGAAATTCCTATATGTTGTAGCTATGTTGATATTGCTATTTACATTGAATATCACAAAGACATTTGCATGGTTTACTGCTTCAAATTCAATAGAATTAAGTGCTACATCTGGTACATGGATAAGACCTTATTTAGTATCTGGTGAGGAATTTAACAGTATCACAAGTCCTGTAAAAGCAGATATTAAAACAGTAGAGTTTATGAGTACCATACCAGATTTAGCAGACTACAAAATGGGTATTAACAAATTTGATGTATCAAAAGAGAAAGATGGAAGTGTCATGGCTTGGGTAGAAAATACCACAGAAATGTACATAGGGGGTAGAGGAGGCATTATTGCCGACCAGTCCTTAAATACAATGTTCAGCTACTACACAAGCGTTGAGTCCATTACTTTTAAGAATGTATTAGACACAAGAGACACCACTTCAGCATACAATATGTTCTTATCATGTGTGAAGTTGCTTACAACAGATGTCAATAAACTTGATACTGGTAACATACAGAACTTCCAGTTTATGTTTGCAAACTGCGTGAGTATGAAGGAACTGGATATCAGTTCTTGGAATGTAGAGAGTGCGATAAACATGTCAGGTATGTTTGTAAATGATAAGGAACTGTATACTATCAAGCTTGGCACAAAACACGCTGAAAAAGTAAAAACATTTGAGAATATGTTTAAAGATTGTCCTACAATAGCTTTTTTGAATTTGTCACATTTTTACACACGAGATGCTGTAAATTACAAGGGTATGTTCAAGGACAGTAGAGTACAAGAGCTTGATTTGTCTGGCTTCAAGATGCGTGCAGATGCCAATTTATCACAGATGTTTAGTTATATGTATTCACTGAATAAGGTGTATGTATCAGAGAATTGGTCAGATATTGTAAAGACTGACTGCTTACCATTTTGGGCATGTACTGGTTTAACTGGTAGCCAAACTTCACAGCAAGAAGGTCTTGACATGGCAAACTATGACACTGGGTATTTTACATTCAAACAGATGGAGGCGAAATAGTATGAAGAGATTGCTCTTAGGTATCATGCTCTTGGGGGTACTTGCAAGTCCGCTGAAAGCGGATGCCAGTTCTCCAAATTTCGCCTTTCATATTGGTGGTGAGGAATGGGTACATGAAAGTGTAGCTCCTATGGAACTTATGGAGGACACCGTAGAAGTAACGAATGAAACAGAAAGTCCACTTCAGTTTCGTTTAGTAGATACAGAGAATTTGAATGATTCATCACTCTATGATGTGATGATGTACAGTTATAATAACAGTGATTTTGTGAAACTGAATGAATTATCTTCTGAATGGGTTCAGGTAGAAAGCGGTGAAACAGTAGAATTACCATTACAAGGTTATATGCCAGCAGAAGTTAATAATGACTTTCAATCTATGGAAATGCAGGCACGTTTTAACTTTGAAGGAAGATTACTGGAAACTGATTCAGAAGATGTAGATATCATTCAAAAAGGTGATAAGGTCATCGTAAAAACAGGAGATAATACTCATGTGGGCTTATTATCTATTACCATGTTAGTTTCACTAGCAGTACTAATAGTTCTTATAGTAAGGCGGTGGTATATTGAAAAAAGGCAGTAAAATTTTAGGCAGATTAATGTCTTATAGTATCATTGCTTTTTCAGTTTATATACTGTTAGGAGTTATGATACAAAAGGAAGAGTTTTATATCTTTGGATATAGACCAGTGTTAGTTTTGTCTGGTTCAATGGAGCCCTATATGGAAACAAATTCCATTGCTATTGTACAGAAAACGAAAGACATCAATGAAGGCGATGTAGTTATGTTCCGTATAGATGAAGATACAAGGGTTTGCCACCGAGCAGTTGATATTGATGCCGAAGGCAATATTACAACAAAAGGTGACAACAATGAAAAAGCGGATTATGACAAGGTATCTGAAGATATGGTAGAGGGTAAAGTGGTTGTAAGGCTAAACTTTCTTTCTGGTTTGATTAGTAAATTTAGGTAGTTACAAATGGGGGAAGAAGGCATTGGAAATGCCAAAAGAAATTTCATAGGTATTATTATTTTACATTGGGGGCGGTGGTTGCCCCCTTTTATTGTAAGAGGAGAGGAGCAGATATGTGGTTTGCATTGGAGATCCATTTTCAAAACACTAAGAATAAAATGTATTTGTATTGGAGAAGTACAGACTTCAATACTTTATATTTAACTGTGAAAGATAAGGAAACAGGTGGAAAGAAAAAGTACAAATACTCTGGTATATCTTTTCGTAATACCGAGACGTTGAATAGGGTATTAGAAGGCTATGGTTTTACAAAGGAGAATACATTTGCAAAAGTTACCCTATTTATAACAGTGAGTAGGACTATGGAAATACTGGATGGAAAGATGGAAATAAAAAATAAGAGATGCTATTGGTGCTATCGTACTTGTAATGGTGTAGATATACGCAGCAGCTCATGGAGAAAGTCCATAGTAAAGGGGAGAACAATTTATGATATGGTATCTGCGGTAGATGCCTTATTATACAAAACGGAAAAAATTCATATACTTTCGTAAAGAGCAGTGGTTTCGTACTGATAACCTGCTCTTTTTTCATGCCCGAAAAAATGTACCACCTTTATTTGCCTTTTCCTGCCGAAAAAGCCCTTTTATGGGTAAATATGCCTATCCTGCCCTTAAAAGCCCTAGAAACTGCCAATACGCTCCTCATACGGGGGTATTCGTGCCAAAACCACCCAGAACAATCATTTTGTGGCAAAGCCCTTTTTCACTGGCTCTGGCATAGGATACAATAAGCACAATTATAATCGGCATATTTTAGTAGATAGTGATAAACCTGTAAAGAACATGCTTTTAGGACTTGCAATCCCTTTTATTCAGAGCTAAAGTGTGGACACCAAAACAAAATTGAAAGAGGTGTATTACATGAAAGTTGTAGAACTTCGTGCAGAACGTGCTAAGATTTGTGAGAATTACTTCTCATGGACAAATCCCTATGCTGTTAAGGAAGACACAGGGATGTTTGGTGGATTTGCTACTAAGGACTTACCTGAAGAAATTCTGCGTGAGAATTATGAAATCGACCAGAAGATGCTTGTAAGATTAGATAAAATCAATAATGCTTTGAATGAGTCAGATGCTAACACATACATTGATGTACATGGAAAACATTTGAGTATTGCAACAGCTAGGAGATATCTGGCAGAACTTCGTTCGATTAATGAAGAAGATAATATTTGGGAAGAATGCCCTTATAACGAGTGTCCTTATACTGAAGAAACTTCCAGTAATCGACAGGAGATGGTATACAGTAAGTGCTGTGTTGATATTAGCTCGACTGTTAAAAAAGACCCTATGCACTTACTGGAGAAGCAAAAAGAAATTAAGGATAAGAGAAAATCATGGAAATATGATTTGTATGTACAGGTGCAGATTTCCGATGCTACAACAGAAGTCCACTTCATTGAGTAAGGTGCTTGCCTATGAGTATGGTAGATGTAAAAGAGTGGAAGATGGAGAAGTGTAATGATGTAGAAACTATGTTACTGACATTGGCTAAGATATATCAGTACAGTCGCAATGACAAGTCTAGTATCGATGCAAAAAGGATTAAGATTTTACACACTTCTGAAGATGAAAAACTTCAACCAATAGAAGCTATGAAATGTTTATTGCCAGAAATAGAAAAATGTGCTGAGAAATTTCCAGAACTGGAGGAGATTGTAGCTCTGCTCTATGAAAAGGATTTGTATGAATGTATAAAAGCAGTACGCAAATTAAAGCGAAGTATTAAAAAATAAGATGAGAATAGCTTGCTGATACATAGGTATTGGCAGGCTTGTTTTTGTGTATAAAATGGGGTATAAGATAGAAGAAGAGAGATTAGTATTTTATACGAAGAAATGCTTGTGTTTGGGGTGTATGGTTGATATACTGGCAGTATATAGAGAAGTACAAATTGGAATTTTAAAAAGGAGTGTGATGACCATGATTTTTGATTTTGAGCCTTGGCAATTAGATATTGATATTGACTTAACTAAACAATTATATAGAAGTTGTAAAGGAGACTTTGTATGGGTAGAAAAGAAATAACAACAAAAGAAG
>ERZ773248.1082-NODE-1082-length-26464-cov-14.709834_pt1 | contig 26464 bp, 20 predicted proteins | sample MGYA00580518_ERZ773248 | MGnify/ENA primary metagenome ERZ773248 (study PRJEB29015, sample SAMEA2737762) | human gut metagenome | biome: human gut; feature: human-associated habitat; material: faeces | place: China | collected 2012 ...
CGTCCAATAAGAACGGCTGGAAATAGAAAAGGAACGTCATTTTAGGCGTTCCATAACCTATAAAATATTCAATTTTTTATACTGATGTGTTGCTCATCAAAATCTCAAATTAAGGTTATTTGACACCAATTTTGACACCAATTTTTTGTATATTGACGATTTTTGATGAAATATGATAAATTCATAAAACCCGTGAAAAGCCTGTAAATAGGCACTTTACGGCACTCTATGAACTAAGACAAAAGCTACGCTGTAATAACAATAGGTGAGTGCTAATTATTTTGTGAAGAAATTGTGAATTGTGGATTGATGGTAATCTACGCTGATAGTCTTCTCTTATTCTCCGAGCAGCATCTCTCTGACTCTCTCCATGTCCATTCCATCTAACACAAAGTCTGCATCCGGCATGATCTTCCGTTTTTTTTCAGTGCCATCCGGTAATGCGACGGTCTCTTCCGGCAGCTTTGGAGAAATGTTCGAATGAATATAAAAAGTGTCAAGCCCGACACTCTTAGCTCCTGCGATATCGCTTATGCTGTCGTTTCCAATCATAATGCTTTTTGTTATATCAAGATTATATTTATCAATCAACAGTTGAAAAAATCTGCTGTCCGGTTTTTTTACCCCGCAGGCTGAAGAGATAAAAATATCGTCAAAGTACTTTGCGATTCCAAGCGTGTGCATCTCATACTCTGTAAAAATGCGCTGTGCATTCGAAAGCAGATAAATCTTTTTGCCCTTCTTTTTTAATGCTTCTAACAAATCTGTCACTCCGTCATAGAGTTTTACATAATCGGTAGAGAGGATCCGGAAGAACTGCCCTGCATGAACGGCAAGTGTAGGATCTGCCTTCACGCCTTTTTCCTCAAAAAGCTTCTGAAAGACCTCTTCAATCTGAACCTCCGGATGTGCCTCATGAGCATCATCTTTTTTCTCAGATTTCATCTTAGACTCCTCGCCTGCAATGATTGCAGCGTATCTTTCTTTTAATTCTTCCGGTGCATAATCAGCGTCATAATATCCATAAAAAAGCGCCAGCCTTTTCCATACCAGAGGATCATTCTCCTCGGTATGGATATCAACCAGCGTTCCATATAAATCAAAAATATAATTATCGTAAGCTTTCACGTTATTATGCCTCCTGCTTTGTAAGTTCGATCAACTGCTGCATACGATCCGTGATCTTGTTCAGTACATCCGAATTATCTTCCTGTGCACTCATTGTCTCATTTGCGTGTGCAGATACCTCCTCTGAGATTGCCGAGATTGTTTCAATCGAATGCACAATCTGTTCATTTGCAGTTTTCAATTCCTCAATATTGCTGTTTAACTGCTCCACGTTGCCCTGAATATCAAGCGTATTGCTCTGGATATCCGAAAAATTATTGGCAGTATTCTCAGTGGACTGCTTTTCTTCATTAATTGCACCGATCATCTCGCGCACCACCGAAACCACCTCGCTGATTGCATTGGAAATATTCTCGATCAACTCTGTAATATGTACCGTTGCCTCTTTGGTCTGTGTTGCCATACCGGAAATCTCTGTCGCAACAACAGAGAATCCTCTTCCCGCCTCACCCGCTCTTGCTGCCTCAATACTTGCGTTTAAAGCTAAAAGGCTTGTCTGCGAGGTAATACCGGAGATCAGCTCCACGATGGAATGCATCTCTTCAATGTATTTGTCTAATGTCTCCAGCTGTCCTGCAACACTGTCACCTTTTTCCACAGAATGTTCTACCTGGGATACGAGCACTTCCATATCCTTTCCGGCACTCTCTAACACCTGCAATGTATGCTGCATGCTCTCATTAATACGGTCTGCTGCACTGCTGACCAGTTCAACTTTCTGCTGGATTGCCTCGGTCTGCTGCATCTGCGTCTGCACAGCATTGGCCGTTTCCGTCGTACCACTGCCAACCTCTGACATTGCATCTTTGGTCAATTTAGAAGCACTGTTGAGGTTCTCAACTTTTCCATAGATATCTTCCATTCCACTCTGCATCTGTTGTGACATATTGGAAATATCGGACAGCAAAAGCTCTGTCTTGCTCTGCGCTTCCTTAATATTCTCCATTTTCTGCTGATTGTTTGCATTCGATGTCTGCGCTGCATAGATAGAATACACTGCGACAAGTATCATGGCTGTCACCTGCACGATTGCCTCATCGCTGCCCTGATAACCGAACTTTCCGGTCAAAGCTCCACCAATCGTCATGATCAGGCTTAAGATAACCGTTCCTATATTGATCTGCACGGAAAATTTTACATCATTAAATACACTTACAAGTAAAATCATCGGTATGACAAGCACATAAATGTTCGCTTCCTCGGTCGTCAGCACCATGAAGGAATACGTAATGGCAAATCCGATTCCTACCGTGTGTTTGATCATACCTGTCTCTCTGTCCCTGAAAAAGAAAAACTGTCCCAGCATGACCGGGATCAGTGCCAATGCCGTGATAACCAGAAAATATCCAAGACTCCGCTCTCCCCGGATAAATCTGGACGCATAAAAGACGACCACGATCAACGCTTCTATGGTATGCCCTGTCAATGCAGTTCTGTTATTCCTCTGTGTATCACTGATCTGTTTTCCATTCATCTGCTCTTGTACTCCCTCACTCCTGACGCTCTGTCAGTCTGCTATCACTGCCGGTTATTGTTTGCGTTTCCTCCTTTCACTATATCATTGATGGTTTCGCTCTTCAAGATTTTCTTTCCGGCAAATGACGTTATAACTCCAGTTTTTCCCGGAGTTTTGCAAGGATTTTCCGCTCATTCCGGCTGATCTGCACCTGTGTCACTGCAAGTATTCCTGCCACCTCGCACTGCGTCTTATTTTCAAAATACCGCAGCCGGATGATCTGCTGTTCTGTCTCGTCGAGCGTATCCATCAGTTGTCGGATCACCATTTTGTTTAAAACAGCCTCCTTCTCCGGCTCCTCATAGACATCGCTCTGATCTCCAATCTGGTCAATGAGTAAAAGTTCATCTCCGTCTGCGCCGCAGACCGGCTGGTAAATGGACTCCACCCCACGGTTAGCGTCCAATGCCATCACAATCTCCTCTGTGCCAAGTTCCGTCATGGCAGACAGTTCCAAAAGACTTGGCTCTCTCCCCAGCTCTGTTGTGAGAACTTCTTTTGCCCTGCTGATTTTGTATCCATTTTCTTTTAAACTCCTGCTCACTTTCACCATGCCATCGTCACGCAAGAAACGCCGTATCTCCCCTGTGATCATAGGCACTGCATAAGTGGAAAATGCAAGATTTAACGAGAGATCAAAATGATCGATTGCTTTTATCAGTCCGATACATCCGATCTGAAATAGTTCCTCCCTGTCATGCCCTCTTTTTTCAAATCTGCGGACAATTGCGTGCACTAATCCAAGGTTATCCGAAACGACTTTGTCCCTGGCTTTTTTATCCCCATCCTGTGCCTGTCTGATCAGTTCCGCCTGTCGCACCATAGGCTAGCCTTCCTGATTTCCCAGTCTTCTTACCATATGTACGCTTGTCCCTTTTCCCGGCTTGGACACGACCTCAAGCCTGTCCATAAACGCTTCCATAAAAGAGAATCCCATCCCGGAGCGCTCAAGTTCCGGTTTTGTCGTATAAAAAGGTTCCATCGCTTTTGACACATCCGCAATGCCTGCTCCTGTATCCGAAACGGTGATGGAAACCTCATCCCCACAAATCTGACACAGGAGTTCCACTTTCTGTTCCGGTTCATGGTAACCATGAATGATCGCATTCGTCACCGCTTCGGACACGGCCGTCTTGATATCCGCAATCTCGTCTAACGTCGGGTTTAATTCTGCTATAAATGCCGCCACCGCCACCCTGGCGAAACTCTCATTCACCGACCTGGCATCAAATATCAGTTTCATCTCATTCTGACTGCTCATTTTCACTTCCTCCACATTATCTTTTATTCTTTTACCTGAATGATTTTTTTCAGTCCGGATACGGTAAATATCTTGTCCACACGCTCGTTCAGATGACACGCACTCACATCCCCGCCGGAATAGCCTAAGTTTTTGCACCGCCCGATGATCACCCCGATCCCGGAGCTGTCCATAAACTCTGTCTCTGTAAAATCAAACACAAGATGTCTGACATGGTAGGTGTCGATCAGAAGATCTGTCTCCGTGCGGATGCGGTTTGCCTGATGATGGTCTAACTCACGCGGCACATAGACAACTAAACATCCTTTTTCCATAATATACTGGCTTTTCATGCTCTTGTTCCTCTCTTTCCATTCTGCTTATGCTTTTCAACAATAGAATGCTCGCTCCGCAGACATTTTATTGTCATGAATAAAAAAAGAAGGAGTCTCCCCGGAATTTCCGGTTCGATCTCCTTCGTACTTTTTAATATCAGTTTGTCTTTTTATTAATGGGCGGTGTCTGTCTCACTCTGATCCAGATAGTTCTGTGAGTTTGCAGCGCGCTCTGTATTTGGATACAATTCTACCACTTTCTGATAATAGATTTTGGCATTTTCCATATCCTCGTTCTTGCGGTATGCCTGTGCAAGATAGTACAGTGCATTTCCATTCTCATAGGTTTCATCCATCTCGACGACTTTGGAAAGTGCACTCACGGCATCATCATACTTTTTGCCGGAATATGCATCATAACCTTCCTTATATAATGCAGCCATGTATTCGGCATTCACCTGTGCATTGATGGTATCATAAATACTCTTTGCATCTGCACTCAGGTCATCCACATTGACACTGCTCAATGCATCTCCTGCCTTCTCAATGTCTCCTGTGGTGTATGTCTCATATGCAGTCAGAAGTTTGTCATAGCTTTCCAGTTTGTTGGCAGATTCTTCCTCGCTGTTCTTCGCATCCGTAATCTGACTGGTAAGGTCATCCACCTGACTCTGCAGGCTTGTGATCGTCTGATTCTTGGAAGAAATCGTATTATTTGCATCCAGCACTTCTGCTTTCGTATTGTTCATCACGGTTCTTCTCACGCCAGGAACCACAAGGAAACAGGTGATTGCAATTCCGATTGCGATTCCGATCACCATGTTAATGATCGTACCGACTGCAGAATTGTCCTTCAGATATTTTGGCTGGATGATTGTCTCATTGCCACTCTGATAGGAAATGAGTTCATCATTCTTCTGCTTCTTGCTCGGATTCTGCTCTCTTAAGGCTGCATTGGCTTCTTTCAGATACCGCAGTGTCAAAGTATTATTGGCATCGATTTTACCGGCATTCCGCAGTGATTTCTTCGCAAGATCATAGCGTCCTTCCTGAATATATAAAAGCGCCAGAAGCTGATGTCCACTCACCAGCTTTGGATTCAGCGACAATACTTTTTTCAACTGAATGATTGCAAGATCACGGCTGTTCTGCTTGCAGTAAAGCAATGCCTGATTGTATTTCTTGATCGTCTGATTGACAGAATCCAATCTTGCCTGATTCTTCTGCACTTCATCTAAGTACCTGCTCGCAAGATTATCCTTCGGCTGATAATTCTTACTGATCACCCACTCCGTGAGGGCAGTCACGACCTCTCCCATCTCATAATAGACAAGTCCTAATAAGTTTCTTGCATCAATGTTTAATTTATAAAAACGCAGACTGATCTTCAGGCTCTCAATTGCCCCTGACAAATCCCTGACACCGGCTTTCTCCAATGCATCATTGTAATAGGCATTGGATGCCATCAAAATCTTTTTGTATACTTTTACATTCGTTCCGCAGTTCTGGCAGTTATCTCCCTTGCCAAGTTCTGCACCGCAATTATAACATCTCATGAAAAACCTCTCTATCTGTCATGCCACTGTGCATGTGATCTACCTGTTATCTGTTCTGCTGCTTTAATTCCTGCAGCATTTCCTGCATAACATCCGTCATGTCTGTCAGCTCATGATTATAGATTGCCTGCTCTGCCTCTTCCACTTCCAGACTTGGTTTAAAGTTTTTCAATTCTTCTTCAAAATTTATCATATTAATTCCCGTACCTTTCCTGTACTGACTGATCATTTCTTTCTCACTGATTGATTATAATATAGGAAGAATTCACTTTCAATGTCAAATTATGAAATTTCCATTAAAATAAAGTAGTTTTTCGTCAATAATATGAAATATAAAAATAGCATTTCAGGAAAATTATGGTTGTAACCTGTTTCCCCTGAAATGCTATCCTGCTCTTTTTTATTTCTTAATCCTTTGCATGTTACTGTCCGTTAATCCTCTGCTGTTCTCGTGCAGATTTTTCCGTTCAGATGATAGAACTCCACGCATTTTGCATTGTTCTTCACATTTAAAACCTGATCCCTGATCGCTATGGATACTCCCGGGAATACATCTCTTGTCACACAGACCGTTGCATTTGCTCCATCTGAGATCATATGCTCAAGCCGCTTCATTTCACCCTCATCCCCTGCGAGTGTCGCCATATTCTGGATTCTGGTACGCAGAAGCGCCACTCTTCGCGGATCTTCCCGATAGCTGACGCCACGCTCCTTCTCCATCTCTTCAAACTTGGCAAGTCCCTGTTCGATCTTATCAAGTTCCATTTTGGTAATATCCATCTTCTTCTTCAGCAGATTCAGTCTTGAAATACAGTCCGCACTTACTCCAACGGTCACAGCTGTCCGCATCTCTGCTTCATTTCCGATCGTGGTAGCCCTGATTCCCTTGACTGCGCTGACATCTCCACCGATGATCTTCGCTGTTCTGCCCTGGATCAGAATAGATCCTCTGCACGCAACTGTGCAGTTGAGCAATACGTCTGCCTCCATATCTCCCTCTACCTGGATGACTGTATACTCAATAAACTTTGCATACAGATTTCCTTTGGTTCTGACATGTGCCTTGTTCCCTCCGACCATTCCACTTCTTAAAATGATATCCTTACCGGCTTCCAGATTGCATGCTTCCACGTTTCCATCAATCGTGATACTTCCGGTTGCCTTGATCGTAACTCCGGATTCCACACTGCCGTGAATCACAATATCTCCTGTAAAATCTATGCTTCCGGTAGTAAGATTCGCATCTCCGCTCACCTCATAGATTGGCTGGATCCTGATCTTATCATTCTCAATATCAATCTTCCCATCCATCAGCGAAAAATAGGTAAGGGAATCCTCACTTCGTCCAAAACCAGTTCCGCGAAGTGCTCCCTGTTCTCTGGCCACCTTTGCAGGAATCGGCTTTCCGGAAACTCCGGTTCCGTCTGTTCCCTGTACAGCCGGATGATATATTGCAATGACCTGATCCTTCTGAACCGACTGTACACTGTACATGGACCAGTAATCTACGGATCCGTCCGGCAGTATCTTTGGCTTTTTCTCAAGGTTCATATTCACCTTATACTCATAGAATCCATCCTGTCCCTCTACTGCCGGTATGCCTCTTGCCACCAGTACGTCCTGTTCATAGATTTCTTCATCGAGGATCTTCTGAAGCTGTGCTTCATCAATTCCATAAGTGATTTGGTTCACCCGTAATACATCGTGCAGATACTCGATCGTATAGTGTTCTCCTTCTTCCAGTGCAGGGAGTCTGATCCATGCCTCTAAGTCTTTATTCACGGTCTTCACTTTTGGTGTAGAAATACTTGGTAATGCCATTCTTCCAACTCCCTTCTTCCTACAAAAATCGTATATATACTATATAATACTCGTTTCCGGTCTTTTTTTCAAGCAAGTTTTCTGCTTTTTCGCACATTTTCGCTCTGTAATTTGTGCATGTTGAACAAACCAATGACACACCCTGCCATAAAAATAACCGTCCACGCCACCGGCTAAGGAGACTGGACGGTTATTTTTCTATTTCATCTGTGCAAGACGCTCTTTGACCTGAGCCATCATCTGCTCATAGCCTGCAAGCTTCTCTTTTTCTTCCTGCACTTTTGCTTCCGGAGCTTTGCTTAAGAACTTCTCATTGGAAAGCATTCCCTTAGAACGCGCGAGTTCTTTCTCCAGACGTGCCTGTTCTTTTAACAGACGTTCTTTTTCTTTTTCAAAGTCTACTAAATCTTCCAGTGGAAGGTAAAGTGTTGCTCCAGGAATTACAACGGAAACAGCATCCTCCTCGATTCCTGTCTTATCTGCCTGTACTGCGATCTCACTTGCACCTGCAAGGTTTACATAAACTTCTTTGTTTGATTCAAACGTGTCTCTGATTTTCGCATCGTCAGATACAATGAAAATCTTTGCTTTTCTTGATGGTGGAACATCCATTTCAGTACGGAGGTTACGAACACCTTTTACAAGGTCTTTGCAGTGTTCTACCATCTCTTCCTCTGCTGCAAAGTTCCATTCTGCTTTGTACTCAGGCCATTTTGCAAGCATAACGGTATCTTCTTCCGGATGCAGTGTGCAGAAAATCTCCTCTGTGATAAACGGCATAAATGGATGTAACAGCTTTAATGCCTCTGTCAGTACCGTCTTTAAGGTCCAGAATGCTGCATTTGCAGATGCCGGATCATTCTCTTTATTATAGGTACGAACTTTTGTGATCTCGATATACCAGTCACAGAATTCATCCCAGATAAAGTCATAAACTTTCTGTACGGCGATACCCATCTCGAATTTATCCATGTTCTCTGTCACATCTTTTGCAAGTGTGTTCACTCTGGATAAAATCCATTTGTCGGCTGCCTTTAATTCATCGAGAGCAGGGGTTTTGATCTCTGCGCCCTCTAAGTTCATCATGATGAAACGGGAAGCATTCCATACTTTATTGGCAAAGTTTCTGGAAGACTCTACTCTCTCCCAGTAGAAACGCATATCGTTACCAGGTGCATTGCCTGTGATCAGTGTCAGACGAAGTGCGTCAGCACCGTATTTGTCAATAACCTCTAACGGATCGATACCATTTCCAAGGGACTTACTCATCTTACGTCCCTGGGAGTCACGTACCAGACCGTGGAATAATACGGTATGGAATGGCGCTTTGCCCATCTGCTCGTAACCGGAGAAGATCATACGGATTACCCAGAAGAAGATAATATCATATCCGGTTACTAAAACATCATTTGGATAGAAGTAATCTAAGTCTTCTGTTTTTTCCGGCCAGCCAAGTGTTGAGAATGGCCATAAAGCAGAGGAGAACCAGGTATCTAAGGTATCCGGGTCCTGTGTCATATGGGTGCATCCACATTTCGGACACTTATGAGGTGCTTCTTTGGCAACTACCATCTCGCCACACTCATCACAGTAGTATGCCGGGATTCTGTGTCCCCACCATAACTGTCTGGAAATACACCAGTCACGGATATTGTCTGTCCAGTTGAAGTATGTCTTCTCCATACGTTTTGGAAGTAACTGGATATCACCATTTTTTACGCCTTCAACTGCCGGTTTGATCATCTCGTCCATTTTCACGAACCACTGCTGTTTGATCATTGGTTCAACGGTTGTGCCGCAGCGGTCATGTGTACCTACGTTGTGGGAATGTGGAACAACTTTTACTAAAAGTCCTGCTTCCTCTAAATCTTTTACTAATGCTTTTCTGCACTCGTAGCGGTCCATTCCCTCATATTTTCCTGCTAACTTGTTCATGGTTGCATCGTCATTGATGACAACGATCTCTTCCAGGTTGTGGCGTTTTCCAACCTCAAAGTCGTTCGGGTCATGGGCTGGTGTGATCTTCACACATCCGGTTCCAAACTCTTTGTCTACATATGGATCAGCGATCACCGGAATCTCACGGTCTGTCATCGGAAGTTTTAACATTTTTCCAACGATGTCTTTGTATCTCTCATCATCCGGGTTTACAGCAACAGCGGTATCTCCGAATAAAGTCTCCGGTCTTGTCGTCGCAATCTCAACGAATCTTCCTTCCTCGCCAACTACCGGGTAGTTGATATGCCAGAAGAATCCGTCCTGCTCCTCATGCTCTACCTCTGCATCGGAAATGGATGTCTTACAAACCGGACACCAGTTTACGATACGGGAACCCTTGTAGATATATCCTTTTTCATATAATTTAATAAAAACTTCCTGTACGGCATCAGAACATCCTTTATCCATGGTAAAACGTTCTCTCTGCCAGTCAGCAGAAGATCCGAGTTTCTTTAACTGGTTGATGATACGGTTACCGTATTCCTCTCTCCACTCCCAGCATTTCTCTAAGAAACCTTCTCTTCCAAGATCTGCCTTGTCGATTCCTTTTTCTTTTAAGGACTGGATGACTTTTACTTCGGTTGCAATGGAAGCGTGGTCTGTTCCAGGCTGCCATAATGCATTGTAACCCTGCATTCTCTTGTAGCGGATCAAAATATCCTGCATGGTATTGTCTAATGCGTGTCCCATGTGAAGCTGTCCGGTAATGTTTGGTGGAGGCATCACAATGGTGAATGGTTTCTTGCTGCGATCTACTTCTGCATGGAAGTAACCGTTGTCTTCCCATTTTTTATAGAGACGTTCTTCAATGCCCTTTGGGTCATAGGTCTTTGCTAATTCCTTCATTTGTCTTTTTCCTTTCTTAAAAAATAAAAGCCCTTCACATCCATACGGATGCAAAGGGCGTGTCAACGCGGTACCACCTTTGTTATGTTGCAAAAACAACATATCTCTACAGGCTCATTCCTAAGCCACTGTCCAGTAACGGGGACAACTCGTTCTCGCTTACTTCTGACTGCTTCTGGCGATATACGAAAATTTTCTCCGCATGATCAACTTGCAAGTTCTGCCACTTATCTGCAACAGACAGGTTCAGCGCGACGGTTCAAAAGCTACCTTCCACACAACATGTTCTGGTGACATCTCTCAGCCGGTGAATGTCATTCTCTTTCAGGTGTCTGTGTGTACTCCTCTTTCTCATCACCTTTTTATATCTTTTTTCATCATAAAAGCTAAAGTGGCATTTGTCAACTGATTTTTTACATGTGATCTTTGATCAGTGAAACAATTCCTACAATTGCAAGTACGATCAGCGCTGCATATGCCAGACCACTCACAAATAATCCAATAATGACTAATGGCAAAAATACAATATTAACAATAATCTTGGTAATGCTCCATGTTGCCTTGATTGCAAAAACAAGCAGTTTTCCAAAAACGCCCAGCATTAGCACGATAAATAAAAATGTTAACATATTCATTCCTTCTTCCTATCCTAATAATTTCAATATATTCTGATAGATATATTCTCTCAAAGAATCTGCCTCCAGGTCAAGCTCCATTTTTTTCTCTGCTGCGATGCGGTACATAAAATAGACAGAAAGCTGGGTTTCGACCGCGGCTCTCCGCAGAAAATCATTCTCTTCCCTGATCAGTCCTTCGCGGACACCCTCCTCCACAATGCTGTTGATAATCTCGTTTTTCTCCTTATCGCAGCACTGGTGTTTCATACGCTCATACTCATCTTTCAGATTCTTTGGTATCTCGTATGATTCCAATACCATTTTTATCAGGAAAAAGACACCCTGCTTTTCTTTTACATGCTCATCAATAAAATCCATGACCTCGTTAATTTTCTGTTGAAACGTTCTGTTATCTGTAGAAATTACCTGCAGTTTTTCAAAGCACACTTTCACATAATATAAAATTGCAGAAGAGATTATCTCTTCCTTTGAAGAAAAATATTCGTATGCCGTTCCTTTTCCAATGCCTGCCCGGCCTGTGATATCAGCTACTTTTAAAGTGTTGATATCACAGCCTTCATTAATGAACTCAATGACTGCCTGATACATGGCAAGCACTTTCTGTGATGGATCCTGTATCAGTTTCTGCTCGTCCATTATAAGTCCTCCTCGACCATGCTCTTATTACGGTTAAATGCATCATAAATACATGGAACAACGATCAGAGTTAACAGTGTACCATATAACAAACCGCCAACCGTTACGATCGCCATTGGCTGCATCATTTCTGAACCTTCTCCAAGTCCGACTGCCATCGTGGACATGGACAGAATCGTGGTGAGTGCGGTCATAAGGATCGGACGGAGTCTCGTTTTTCCTGATTCGATAATGGCATCTTTTTTCTCCATTCCGCCACGGCGGAGCTGGTTGATAAAGTCTACCATAACGATACCGTTATTTACGATAATTCCGGCAAGCATGACAAATCCGATCATTGCCACAACGCTGACTTCATTGCCGGTAAAGTAAAGTGCGAACAGACCACCTGTAAATGCCAGCGGGATTGTAAACATAATGATAAACGGCGACAACAGCGACTGGAACTGTGCTACCATGACCAGGTAAATGAAGATTACCGCCAAAAGAAGCATCAGATACAACTGATTCATCGCATCTGCGATCATCTCATCCTCACCTGCCATCTCAATGGAGTATCCTTCCGGCAGATTGATCTTATCTAACTCTTTCTGGATTTCATTACTCAGCAGACTGACATTATGGTCATCATCCACTCCTGCGGTCACACTGATATATCTGGTCTGCGCATCACGGTTGATCGTTCCTAATGTGTAACCTTCCTCAAACTGTGCAATATCAGAAAGCGCTACTTCTGTCTCGTTTCCTTCTCTGTCTGTATAGGTAAAGGTCAGTTTTTTGATATCATCCAATGTAACATCGGACTGCTCCTCGCTCTGTACATAAACCTGATAATCATTTACATCGGTAGAGATTGTCGTTGCAGATGTTGAGGATGCCATCTCACCGTAAACAAGCTGGAATACCTGTGCAACGGTCATGCCGTATTTCGCAGCTTTTTCCTTGTCTACAGAAATGGTGAAAGACGGTGTCGTATTGTCAAGTCCATCATCCACATCCACAGTTCCCTCGGTGTTCTCTACTACTTTTGCAACTTCTCCTGCAAGTTCCTGCAGTTTATCGAGATCATTTCCTTTTACATTGATCGTCAGTCCACTTCCCATTAACGCTGTCATATCGGAAGCTGAAGTATCGGTTGTCACCTCACAGTCCATATCTTTGGTCAGTTCATCCAACTGTGCGGTCACATCTGCGCTGCTCACTTCAGATTCTTCATCCAGAATCATATACATGGAAATACTGTCTGTAGAACTGCTTCCCATCATGGAAAGAGCACTTCCGCCTGCCATGGCACCAATGGTCTCAATGCCATCGATCGTCAATGCTTTTTCCACGACTTCATCTGCCATTTCTGTCAGTTCGTCAAACGTTAGTGTCTGATCCTCTTTTGCTGAAATCGTCGCACTGATCTGGTTCGTTTCCATATTCATATCCATGAAAGAATATCCTCTGGAAAATGCTGCCACAACACTTGTTCCAAGCAGTACGATCACCGCGATAAATACGACCGGCTTGAAACGCAGGCATACAGCTAAAATTTTTCCATAAACCTCTTTTACTTTGTCAAAGAAATTATGCCTGATCTCTTTTGTATTTTTTAATAATCCTGCTGCCATCATCGGCACGAAAGTCAATGCCACGAGCAGGCTGGCTGCAAGCGTAAATGCAATTGTCAGCGCAATATCAACAAATAACTGTCTTGTGATACCCTCTGTAAAAATAATCGGTGCAAATACACAGATGGTTGTAAGTGTGGAAGCTATGATTGCTCCTGTCACCTGTGAAGCGCCTTCCACGGCTGCTTTCCGGATGGAATACCCCTCTCCCCGCAATCGATAGATGTTCTCGATCACGACAATGGAGTTATCCACCAACATACCAATTCCGAGCGCCAGACCCGACAGTGAAATAATGTTTAACGTAATATTCGTAAAGTACATCAGTACCACTGCAAAAACAACACTGAGCGGAATGGAACATGCTATTACAAGTGTAGGTTTCATATCTTTTAAGAATAATAACAATACAATAATTGCAAGGATGGCTCCCACGATCATGTTTTCTACGACTGATTTCACGATCATGTCAATGTAAATACCCTGATTCATGAGAACGCTCAAATGTAACGCTGTATTTTCTTTTTCCAAACTGTCAAATTTATCCAATAACCGGTCTGTCACATCTCCGGTGGAATAGCCGGTCTGCTTTTCAATCGAAAGCATTACCGCCGGATTTCCATTCACTTTGGAATAGGAATCTCCGGAATTGTCAATGTATTCGATATCTGCCACATCTGACAGTCTGACCGGTTCGATACCATCCATACCAAGATCCATCAGAACGAGATTTTCAAGATCTGCTTTGGATGTCACCTCATCTCCGACTCGCACCAGATACTGCTCGTTCCCCTCTGTCACATAACCTGCCGGCATGGAGAAGTTCTGTGCTGTCAGAAGATTTTTTAAGGTATCCATTGTAAGGATCGTGTTCAGATCCGCTGAATCTTTTGCCTGCTCTTTTGCATCATCTAACTGGCTCTGTCCCTCTTCGATCTTATTTGCTGCAACAGCAAGATCCGCATATCCCTTGCTCATCTCCATGATACCGGATATCTGGGATTCATTTAAAGTCACTAATGCGTCATCTAAAGATGTTTTACCGTCTGCCACCTGTGTCTGGGCGGACTCGATTGTCGCGATTCCCGCCGCAATCTGTGTCTTGCTCTCACTCAATTTTGAGATTGCAGCCGGAATGTCTTTGTAAGAAGTCAGCGTCACACCTGCATCTGCAAAAGAGGATGCCTGACTCATCAGCATCACATTGATATCATCCAGTTTGGACTGTAATGTCACGATCTGGCTGGCAATGTCACTCTCACTTGTATAGGAAGTCCCTGCCTGTGCATTGATCTGGGCAATGGCTGTGGATTCCATGTATGCGATGAAATCGGATTCGCTGGCCGCATTTTTATATGCTTCTAACATTTTAGGATCTGCCTGTAAAGTTGAAATCACTGTTTCCAACTGATTCGCCTGTTCCTGTGTCATCTGACCATATTGAACCGCTGCTGCAAGCGCTTCCTCCACTGTCATGTCTGCACCTGTCATTGGATTTTTTGCTGTTAAAATTGCCATTACACCATCGTGCGCCTGATATAACTGCTTTGCCCCACTCTTCGCCTGGCTGACACCGTCTTTTGCTTTCTGTAAACCGTCAATCGCGCTCTGTAACTGCGTTGCTCCATCATAAGCTGACTGTAACGACTTGATTGCACCATCCATGGACGACTGTGATTTCTGAAGATCTGATAATTGTGTGGTCAGATCTGCTTCGGTGTTAAACAGTTGGATTTTATTATTAATGATCTCATTTTCACCTGCTCCAAGCTGGCTTCCCATCTCTTTTTCACTATCGGAAAGCTTCTTTTTCCCACTGTCGATCTGGGAAGATGCCTTGTCTAACTCTGCCTGTGCATCTGTAAACCGGGCATCTATTTTGCTCAGAATCTGTTCGTTTAAAGCATCTATTTTCTCCTGGTTCATAGTGACCTGAAGATCCGTATCAAGCACTCCTGTTGCCGTCACAGATGCCACACCCTCGATACTCTCAAGCAGTGGTAATAATTCATTGTCCACATAATTAGATACCTCTGCCTGATCCATACCATCCACATCCGCAGATGCGATCATGACCGGCATCATATCAGGATCGATCTGCATAATGACCGGTGAGCCCGCTGAATCCGGGAACTGTCCGGTCAACTGATCCAGCTGCTGCTGAATCTCAATCATAGCAGAATCCATGTTCGTGCTCTGCTCATACTCCAAAATAACCATAGAATAGTTATCATAGGACATGGAACTTACGTTATTAATATTGGAAGTCGTTGCCATTGCCGCTTCGATTGGCGATGTCACATCCTTTTCCACTTCCTCCGGACTTGCCCCCACATCTGTTGTGACAACGATCACATACGGCAGATTCATTGCCGGCAGCAGATCTGTTGTCATCCTCGTCAGCGAAACAACTCCTAAAACGATCACCAGTACAACAGCCACTAACACTGTGTACGGACGTTTTACACTATACTTTGGGATCATTCTCGTTCCTCCTGAAAAATTATATGTCTGATTGGCTATTGCATTCCCGCAAGCCAAAACCGACCGGTCGGTCGGCAAAAATCAGTTTACTCCTCTCTCATCAAAATGCAAGGAAAATCGGACAGAATTTAGAATTATTTTAGAAATGGAACAAAATTTCCTATTTACGCAAAAATGGAGTACCTATCGGTACTCCATCCCACGAGACTGTATCTTTCCAATATATAATAACAGAGGCTTTACTCTTTTTTGTTTATGACTGTTGTTCTACCAATTTCTGTATTGCCTGCTGCTCTGCTTCCGGCATCAGCTTTGATACCTCAATCAGAACGATCAGTTCTTTTGCATAGGAAGCAACCTCATCAAAACAATTTTCTACTGCTTTCATAATGACTGGCATGGAAATAACCTTCTCATCCGGGACATCAATAATCTCATCCACGTTTCCAACCTCAAGCCCAATCTTTGTACCATTCATGGATGCAACGATGATATTGTTGATTTCCTGTTCCGGATAATGAAACTGTTCTGCCAGACTGTACACTGCAATAACTTCTCCGTGCAGATTCATGATCCCATGAACCTGTGGCAGTGAATTTGGAATATTCACCACATTCATTCTTGTTTCAATGGATTCCACATCATTGACAGGAATACCAAACTTCACTCCATTTAACAAAAATGTAAGTAACTGCATTATAATCTCTGTCTCCTTTCTTATGATTCGATCTCGGGACATTTCGCAGTATCCATAAGACCTGCAAAAAGGGGACTGGCACAAAAGTACCGCCCCACTATTCTGTTCTCACCCTGTTCTATTCATCTTCGCTGTCTTCATCATCAACGATTGCTGCTGCCGCACCTGCCACAGATGAAACAACCGCTATCACAACAACGATGACAACCAAAAGTAATAAAATTCCCATGAAAACTAAAAAACCGCCTTCTGTCATGTCTTCCTCCGTTCTGAAAGGATTGTGCAGATTCACTTCTCAACCATTTCTTTTTTTCCAAAATCTGTGCCTATTATAGCACATTAGCAACTGGAAAAAAAGAGCCTATGTTTGATTATTTCAGATAATTTTTCTGATGTTTTTTAATATTGTAATCTTTTTCTGCTACATCAAAGGAGAACCGCCGTGATATGGGGAATCACGACGGTTCTCAGGGAAGGTTTTTTCATTTGTAGCTATATTCTAATTTATCCTTTTACACTGCCGAGGGCAACACCCTGTACGATGTGTCTGGATAAGATCAGATAAATGATAATAACTGGGAAGATAGAAAATGCGATCATCACATAAACCTGACCCATATCAAACTTCAGCCAGTCAGCTGCACGAAGCTGTGCGATTAAGATTGGCAGTGTCTTTTTCTTGTCATTGTGTAAGATCAAAGCCGGTACAAAATAATTATTCCAGCTGCTTACAAATGTAAAGATTGCCTGTACTGCAATGGCAGGTTTCATTAATGGAAGTACAATATTGTTAAATGTATGGAACTCACCGGAACCATCAATTCTGGCTGCCTCGATCAGAGATACCGGCAATGTACTTTCCATGTACTGTTTCATGTAAAAGAATGTGACCGGTGCAGCGATCGTTGGGACGATCAAAGGGATAAATGTATCTTCCATTTTTAATGTACCGACTAATTTTACAAATCCAAGTGCAGTTACCTGTGTAGGGATCATCATAACTGCTAAGATAAATGCATAGATGTATTTTTTCAGTTTAAAATCATATGCATGGATCGCATAAGCTGTCATGGTTGAAAAATAAGTACATAACGCTGCTGACAGTACCGATACGATCAGACTATTTATCATACCCTGCCATACCGGAAGTGTTCCGTGTACCAGATTGTTCCAGTTTTCCAGCAGATGTGTGCTTGGCAGTGGTGTAAATCCGGCCTGCAGTTCACCGTTCGATCTGGTCGCGTTAATGAACAGCACATAGAACCAGAACAGGCAGGCAAATGTAACAAGAATCAGGACTATATAAGCGATAAATCTTCTTGCATGGATTCCAAGTCCTTTTTTCAGATTTTTATTTTCGTTCATAATAACACCTCACCTTTCTATTCTACTCATGCTTTTCTCTTATCGTTTCCAGTTACCTTAAAGACAATAAGACTTAAAATTGCGGTGATGATGAACAGGATTACGGATACTGCACCAGCCATTCCGTAGTTCTTGCTGTACAGATGTTTATTTAAGAACATGATCAATGTCATGGTCGATCTCATTGGATCACCGGTACCATTGGTCAAAATCTGTGGTACATCGAATAACTGTAATCCACCGATCAGCGATGTGATCACAACATATACTAAAATCGGCCGGAGCAGCGGTAATGTAATTTTGTAGAATACCTGTGTGGAAGTTGCTCCATCCACTTCTGCCGCTTCAAATAGGGAAGTATCGATACCCATCATGCCTGCCATTAAAAGAATAGTCGTATTACCAAACCACATCAGGCAGTTCATAAGGGCGATCAGCCCTCTCGCACTTCCTGTGTTTGCCAGAAACTTATATGGCTCTGAAATGATTCCGATCTGCATTAAAATCGAGTTGATCGGTCCACCATCTGAGAACAGTGTAAAGAACAACATGGAAAATGCGGATGCCATGATCAGGTTTGGCAGATAGATCACGGTCTTGAAAAATCTGCTTCCTTTTAATTTCAAACGCACATCAGAAAACCATGCACCTAACAGTAATGACAAAATAATCTGTGGCACAAAACACATGATCCATAAAATCATGGTATTCTTTGCGTAAATCCAGATATCGCCCTGTGTAAACAGCGTTTTGTAGTTCTCCAGTCCCACAAAGTTTGGTCCGATCTGTGTCAGACCTGATAAATAATTTTCAAAAAAGCTGTTATAAATGGTATTAAACAGTGGTATAAGCTGGAATACAACATACACCAGAATAAAAGGAATCAGAAAAATGTAACCCCATTTGTTATATCTGACTGCTTTACTGCTTTTCTTCTTCATAACGCCTCTTGCCCCCTTCTTTTTATTTTTCACAGAGTTCACAGCATCCCTTCACGGACATCTTTTTGTGCAAATCTGCTGTCAGCTCTGCGCTTTACGCCGCTGACTGCTTTCTCTCCGTCCGGAGATAGATATAAAGATAGCCGCACCCGCCGGTCTGGCAGGCGCGGCTTATTATTTTAGTATGTTAAGTCCGGATATTTCTCAACAACTGCTTTGTAGAATAAGTCAAGTGCATCATCAAGTGAAGCATTGCCTTCAAAGTAGTTCTTCATTGCGTTCTGGAACTCTTCGTTACATCCCTGATCGTATGCAGAAAGGTTACTTAAATCAAGTTTTTCTACACTTGCACAGTACATAGCCAATGGGTTCTGTCCGCCTAATACTTTACTCTGGTAGCTTGTATCTGCTGCCATTGCTTCCATAGCTGGTTTATTGTTAACGAAATCATCATCTTTTACTACGATATCTTTCATGATTGTCTCATCTGTTGTCATCTTTAAGATGATATCTTTTACGAGACCTGCGTTATCTGTACCTGTTGCTCCACAGATCCATGTACCGCCCCAATAGAAGCCCTGAGGTCCTGGTGTAGCGCCCCATCCACCGTTGTAACCGATAGATCCTTCGGTGTCAGCTGCCATAGAGAAGTTCACGAACCATGCCGGTCCAAAGTAGCAGAATACTTTTCCTTCCGGATAGAAGCCTTTCTTCCAGTCATCACTCCAAAGTTCATATGTTTCTGTCTCGCCTGCATCATAAAGTTCTTTTGAGTCAGATACCCATTTCATAATGTTATCATCAATATTGATCTTGCCATCTTCTACCCACTTAGAAGTAACGTTGTTAGAATATACACGGTAAGTATCATTGACGGAAGATGTCATCTTATATCCGGCAGCTTTCATTGTCTCTGCTGTATCATTGAATGTATCCCAGTCAGAAACATATTTCTGAACTTCGTCAGGATCATCTGTTCCAAGAACCTCTTTTGCTGCATCACGGTTATAGAATAATACACCCGGGCAGCCCTGCCATGAAACACCTTTTAATACGCCGTTAGAATCTGTAACGATATCTTTTGTATACTGATACTGATTTGCAAGATCTGCATCTGTGATTCCAAGATCTGCGACTGGCATTGTGTAATCTGTATCAACATATTTCAATGCGTAGTCTGCTTCTACTAAGAATAAATCAATCTTGTCATCGGCTGCTGCTGATTCCTGTTTTAATAATGTCGCATCCAGATTGTTCTGATATGCGTTGTCATCGTTTGGTGTGATATTCCATTTTACGGTAACATCCCCAATCTTACCTGATGTAGCATCCACTTCCTCATATCCAGGATAGTGATCTGTCAGACGGCTCTTAAACTCTTCATTCCAGCAATAAATGTTAAGAACTTTTCCCTCATCACCTGTTGTATCTGTCTCCGCTGCATCAGATCCAGATTCTGTTGCCGGTGCTGCTGCACCTGAGTTGCTGTTGTCTGTGGATGTTGTGTCTGATGATCCACCACATCCTGCTACCATAGTTGCTACCATGGATGCACATAATAATGCGCTAATGATTTTCTTTTTCATAGAAAACCCTCCTCCTTAATTTTTTGGCTTCCGCCTTGTTTGCATTGTTATTTTTGTTCCGGAATCTTTCCTACCGATTGTCCCGGTATGAGGATTCCTTCTATAACGACTCTCTCTATGAGAGTTGTTTTTGGTTTTTCAATGGAACCGATCAGCCGTTTTGCAGCCTCTCTGCCAATCTCTTCTGTGTCCTGCTTAATTGTGGTAAGCTTCGGATGCAAAAGCTGTGACATCCTTGTTCCGTCGTATCCTGCTACCGAAATGTCTTTTGGTATCCGAAGTCCCATCTCTATAATGACATTTCTTCCACCGATCAGTGCGGTGTCATCAGGATAAATGATACAGGTTGGCGGATTTTCCAAATTCAGAAGTTCCTTCGTCTGTTTTGCCGCTTCCCTTGTCTCCAGGTAATCTGCTGTGCGGATGTACTCATCCGGGACTTCCAGCTTCAGTTCATCCATTGTCCGGTAAAAACTGGTCAACCGGTCTTTGGTAACTGCCGAACCATTCTGCTGTCCGTGGATGTAAGCAATCCTCCTGTGTCCCTGAGAATAAATATATCTGACCAGATCTTCCATGCCCTGAATGTTGTTCGAGCTGACCGCCGTGCAGTTGTGATGCAGGTAGTCGATGGTAACAACCGGTACTTCGCTATTCATCAGTTCCATGACGCCAGCGTCGTTAAAATCCGCACACACAATTGCAACTCCTTCAAAATTCCGGTATTTGCAATGTTCCAGATAAGACATCTTCCGGTTTTCAAAACAGGTATTGATAAATGTAATGTCATAACCCTGCTTCTCCGCCTGAACTTTCAGACCATTTAATACTCCTGAAAAATATTCATGCTGTAAACCACTTCCTGCTTCCTCTTCAAATAGAACTCCGAGGTTGTATGAATGGTTGGTCTTAAGTGATCTTGCTGCTGCATTCGGAAAATATCCTAATTGCTCTGCTACCGTCCGGATACGACTCTTTGTCTCTTCACTGATATCTTTTTGATCATTTAATGCCTTACTGACGGTGGCAGTTGATACTCCACACTTTTCGGCAATTGTTTTTAAAGATACCATTGAATCCTCCAGGTACTTCTTCCAGACTTTATTATGTATGACCTGTTGTCTTGCTGCTTAAGTCTTTCGAAGTTTTTACTTAATCGTTTTCGCATCTTTAATATAGCTCTTATGCAAACGGATTGCAATACTTTTTTGACATTTCGGCTAATTTTACATTTTTTTCTCTGATTTTTTGTGCATTTTTTTATGATTCTTTCTGTTTTTTAACAGTTTGTGCAGCAAAACCTTATACGTTTTCGTATTTTAAACTTAATCATCCAGCTTAACCCTCTTTTGTTGCTTTCTTCCATATTAGGCTGTAATTTTTGTTGAAAGTGCTGTTTTTGCTTATTTTAAAGGATTTTTTGTTGATTTTTATAATTCTGCAAGATATAATTTTAGATAAGGAATATTTACTTAATCGTTTTCGTTAAGTAATATGCAAAACAAGGAGGCTAAATCCTCTCCTCGTTCAGAGGAACAAATTTTACTTTGTAAAATGGGATTTTTTCTTCGAAAAAACAAGGAGGATTTATATGAAATTCGGATATTTTGATGATAATGCAAAAGAGTATGTCATCACTTCCCCAAAAACACCACTGCCTTGGATTAATTACCTCGGCTGTGAAGATTTCTTTTCATTAGTTTCAAACACATGCGGCGGCTACAGCTTTTATAAAGATGCAAAGCTGTTACGTCTTACCAGATACCGTTACAACAATGTTCCCGGAGACAGCAACGGACATTACTACTATATTAAAGAAGGAAATACCATCTGGAATCCGGGCTGGATGCCAACCAAGACTGATCTGGATTCCTATGAATGTCATCACGGTATCGGTTATTCCATTTTTAAAGGAAGCAAAAATGATCTTGCCGCAGAGCTGACAGACTTCGTTCCGATTGGAAGCACCTGCGAGATCAATAAGCTGACCATGACCAACCACAGTAAAGAAGAAAAGCATTTTTCCATTTTTTCTTATGTAGAGTTCTGTCTCTGGAATGCAATGGACGATATGACAAACTTCCAGCGTAACTACTCCATCGGCGAGGTTGAAATCCATGGTTCCGCCATCTATCATAAAACCGAGTACCGGGAAAGAAGAAACCATTACGCTGTTTACTCCGTCAATGCTCCGATTGCCGGATTTGATACAAGTCGTGATGCATTTCTTGGTGCGTACGGTGAAAATTCGGCTCCTGAAGTTGTCGTATCCGGCTCCTGCAAAAATTCTGTTGCAAGCGGCTGGGCTCCGGTCGGCAGCCATCAGTTAGATGTAACCCTTGCTCCGGGCGAATCCAGAACTTATGTATTTGTTCTCGGTTATGTGGAGAATCCGGCAGCAGAAAAATGGGTTGGCAGACCGGAAGATGGTATCATCAACCGCACTCCTGCTGAAAAATTATTAGAAAAATTCAACACAACAGAAAAAGCAGACCAGGCACTTGCTGATCTGAAAGCTTACTGGGAAAAACTGCTCAGCCATTTTACTGTTTCTTCCAAAGAGGAAAAGCTTGACCGCATGGTAAACATCTGGCATCAGTATCAGTGTATGGTAACCTTTAATATGAGCCGTTCTGCTTCCTATTACGAATCCGGCATCGGACGTGGAATGGGATTCCGTGATTCCTGTCAGGATCTTTTGGGCTTTGTTCATCTGATACCAGACCGCGCACGTCAGAGAATTTTAGACATTGCTTCCACACAGTTTGAAGATGGAAGCGCTTATCATCAGTACCAGCCACTTACAAAAAAAGGAAACTCGGACATTGGAAGCGGTTTTAACGATGATCCACTGTGGCTTATTGCCGGAACTGCCGCCTATATCAAAGAAACCGGCGACTACTCCATTCTGGATGAGCGCACACCTTATGATAATGATGATTCCAAAGCAACGGATCTTATGGAACACTTACGCAGATCCTTCCACTATACCATGGAACACCGTGGTCCACACAAACTTCCGCTGATCGGACGTGCTGACTGGAATGACTGTCTGAACTTAAACTGCTTCTCTACAGAGCCAGGCGAATCGTTCCAGACCTTTGGTCCATCGGAAGGGCCTAATGCAGAATCTGTTTTTATTGCCGGAATGTTTGTCCGCTATGGAAAAGATTACGTGGAAATCTGCAGACACCGTGGCATGGCTGAGGAGGCTGCGCTTGCAGAAGAAGCCATTGCAGATATGGAAAAAACAGTTTTGGATGCCGGCTGGGACGGAGAGTGGTTCCTGCGTGCATACGATCATTATAAAAATAAAATCGGATCCAAAGAATGCGAAGATGGCAAGATTTACATTGAGCCACAGGGCTTCTGTGTCATGGCAGAGATTGGCTTAAAAGAAGGCAACTGCTTAAAAGCAATGGAATCTGTTGAAAAATATCTGGATACCAAATACGGTATTGTATTATTGCAGCCACCTTATCACAGATATCATGTTGAGCTCGGTGAAATCTCTTCTTATCCACCAGGATACAAAGAGAATGCCGGTATTTTCTGTCACAACAACCCATGGATCTCCATTGCAGAAACTGTTGTTGGCCGTGGAAACCGTGCATGGCAGGTCTACACAAGAACCTGTCCGGCATATATCGAAGATATCAGTGAAATTCATCGCACAGAGCCATATGTATACTCCCAGATGATTGCCGGTAAAGACGCTCCAAACTTCGGAGAGGCAAAAAATAGCTGGCTGACCGGTACTGCTGCATGGACATTCTTAAATGCTTCCCAGTATATCCTCGGTATCCGCCCTGATTATGATGGTTTGATCGTAGATCCTTGTATCCCTTCCTTCATGGACGGCTTCACCGCAAAACGTGATTTCCGTGGCACGACTTACCACATCGAGGTTGAAAACCCGGATCATGTAGAAAAAGGTGTTGCTTCCGTTACGGTGGATGGCAATGCAATTGAGGGTAATCTCATTCCTGTGGATGCAGAAAAAAAAGATGTTCACGTCAAAGTAATTATGGGATAACCGGAGTTTAATTGACGTAGTGTCGCAGATTCTGTGGTGCTTTCTTAGGGCTTGAAGGGCAGATATAAGCGTCCTCTCGCAAGTCGTGATTTTATAGGTTTATGAAAAGAAAAACGGTACAGACGAAATATGATGTTCCTGCTCGCCGGGCATTCCGACAAGCCTCTGAAGAGTCTTGTCTCCATGGCTCACAAAGGAAATCATATTTGTCTGTACCGTTTTTCTTTCATTTACGCTGTGAATGACTTGTGAGAGGACGCTTATATTTGCCCAATTTACGCTGTGAATTGTACCACAGAATCTGCTGCTCCACGGTAAGTTAAACTCCGGTTATGGGATGGACGCCTATGAGGGAATGTCAAAAATCAATCTGCGTTCTCAAAGTAATTTAATTATAACTTCTGTAAATCAATTTTGATAGAATGAAGTAGGCTTGTAAGTGTAATTATGGTAGAATGATGGTATTAATGAAGTTGATAAATCGTTAAGGAAAGAATCAAAATTTAGAATTGTTTTCCCAACAGGTAGTAGAAGAGATTCTCAGGCTTTCATGTGGATGTTGGTAATCTGACTGTTATTGAAAAGGGGAAGGATACAAAACCGGTAAAAAAGCAATTGGAAGTCGATTTTATCTGTAATAAGGGTTCTAAAAAATATTATATCCAGTCAGCGTATATGCTGGATACAGAAGCAAAAATGGCACAGGAAATCCGCCCTTTTTTGAAAATAAATGATTCATTTAAGAAGATTGTAATTACATCTGATATACCAAAACCTTTTTATAATGATCAGGGTATTTTAATCATGAATGTATATGATTTTTTATCGAATGCAGATTCGTTGGAACTATAAGAAGTAACTGATAAATCGGATAAATGCTTGATTTTAGCGGACGCATCATAATGGTGACATGAGTTATTGAGGTGTTGCTTGAAGTTGTTCTAGTAATTTGTGATACTGAGGTTACATCTGCAGATGAACTAATTATGAAAGGAAGATTTAATATGGTCGAATTTGGCGAACAACTAAGAAGAGCGAGAGAAGAAAAGGGAATGACCCAACAGTCTCTTGCCGAGCAATTATATGTAACCAGACAGGCAGTATCAAGGTGGGAATGTGGGGATCGTTACCCTGATTTACTTACTACTAAAAAAATATCGCAGATTCTGGAAGTGAGTCTTGACGATCTGTTATCTGGAAAAGAAATGGAAAAAGTAGTAGAACGTAATCCTGTTATTGAAAAGAAGAGCGTCAATAACATAATGATAGCTCTTTATGCATTTGTGGTAATTTCATTTTTTATCACTATTGTGGACATTATAATTAGATTCCCGTTGCAATCAGAGATGATTGATTATAATGATATTCAAGCGATTGTAATAAATGTATTGGCATTGCTTATTCAGATTGTTTTCTTTGCGTATGGTTTTGTTAATGCTATACGAGGAATGCTATCACCAAAAAGGATGGGTGCCGTCATTGTTGCATTTTTTGCTGCGACCTGTATTACTGGAACTGGAAATATGGTAATTAATTCAAATGTTCAGATTGTTTTATGGTGGATTGTTTTAATTATCCCCAATATAGTTGGTGCTGTAGCAACATTCGCTTATTTTGTTTCGGGTAAGAAAAGTAAGATATATTCTATAATAATTTATTTGGCTGCGATTTGTGGAATGTTCCGCATCATTTATTCAAATTATAATCTTATAGTTCATGCAAATCAGTATCTGTCTATGAATAGCACGGTTAGACTTGTACTTGGGATAGCAATACATTGTCTAGTAATATATCAAACGTATGTATTATGGATTAAACGCCAAAATGCAATAGACATAAGTTAACCATTTATTTCATCTTTGTTATGGGAAATGGTTCTGTAAATTCCAGTTTAACTTATGAACTGCCGCCTGCAGGTGGTGTTACGGATTTCCAGAGCTACTGTATTGCATGCATAACAACTTTATAAAATAAAAAATAGAACTGTTTGTTTTCAGGAGCGCTTCCGCTTGTTGTCGCTGGCAG
>ERZ773248.1086-NODE-1086-length-26415-cov-4.919158_pt1 | contig 26415 bp, 22 predicted proteins | sample MGYA00580518_ERZ773248 | MGnify/ENA primary metagenome ERZ773248 (study PRJEB29015, sample SAMEA2737762) | human gut metagenome | biome: human gut; feature: human-associated habitat; material: faeces | place: China | collected 2012 ...
AATTCCGATTCCGGTCACTTTCCGACCCGCAGGTGTGGAACAGCGCGGTGACAAATGGCATTTTTGTCCGCTTTGGCGATGTGGAGATGAGCCATAACGAGCTGTTTTCCATGGCGGAGCAGGAACACCACAGAAAAGGAGGAAAATGGTATGAGTAAAAAGCAGATGATACGACGGCGAGGGCTGAGCGCATTTCTGGCGGTGGCGATGTGCTTCGGACTGCTGCCTGCGACGGCTTGGGCAGCGGAAGAAGGGGTTGCCATTGATGCAAGTAATTTTCCCAATAAAACCTTCCGGAACTATATACAGAAAGTGTTTGATAAGGACAATAATGACTTTTTCAGCGCGGATGAGATTGCTGCCGTGACAGAACTTACGTTTCAGTACCCGGATGACCCGAATACAGGTGTAGCGGGAATTACGTCTTTGAAAGGTATCGAGTACTTCACTGCCTTAACGAGTTTGGATTGTTCCTATCAAGACCTGACGGAATTAGACCTTAGCCGAAATACCGGGTTGACAAGTGTACTATGCTACGGCAATCAACTTACCGAACTGGATTTGAGTGCGAATACCCAGTTAATAGAATTGGACTGCAGCAGCAATGAGATTACCCATTTGGATGTCAGCAGCAATCATAATCTCGAAAAGCTGTCCTGCTATCATAATCGGCTTACCAGTCTGGATCTCAGCCGGAATAATAAGCTGACTTATACCTACTGTGATAGCTGGTGTCCTATTGAACCGGATGAGAACAACACGATCAATCTTGCTGAACTGGATGTTGACAAAACCAGTGACTGGGTTGGCGGCAAGGTTGAAAACGGCATTCTGACGATTGATGAAGGAGCAAAGAAGGTCACCTATAACTATCAGTGCGGTAATAACATCGAGATGCATGTCATACTGCATATTCATATATATGATGATTCCTGGGAATATAACGCCAATGAACATTGGAAGAAATGCACCAATTTTTGCACGGGTGCGAACCAGGGGATGATAAAGAGCCCTCATGATTACAAGGGCGGCAATACCTGCTCCATCTGCGGCTATGTGAATGCTGCCGACACTTATGCTGTCACTGTTGAGGTTGATGGACACGGCACCGCCGGTGCGTCTCCGGCCTTCGCCAAGACAGATGAAACGGTCACGCTCACCGCGATTCCCGATACGGGTTATGCTTTTAAGACATGGGAGGTTATCCGTGGCGGCGTTGCCATTACCAATGATACTTTTATCATGCCTGCCCAGCCTGTGACCGTCAAGGCTGTTTTTCAGGAAAAAACTGCGGCTCCGGTGATCAGCCCTAACGGCGGCAGCTTCAATGATACGGAGACCGTTACACTTACTTGTGACACGGAGGGTGCATGGATATATTACACCATAAATGGTGTAAAGTCTCATTACATGGATCCGTTCACGCTGACGGAATCGGCGAACATCACAGCCTGGGCTGAAAAGATGGGCAAAGCCGATAGTGATATCGTCACAGCTGCTTTTATTAAGATTGTCGATGGCGTTGCCGTTGATACGTTCAATTTCCCCGACAAGAACTTCCGCGATGTCGTGAAAACGTTTGATACTGACGATAACAATATCCTCAGCGATACTGAGATTGCCGCAGTAAAGAAAATCGACTGCAAAGGCAGAGCCATTACCAACTTGAAGGGCATCCAGTATTTTACTGCGCTTGAGTATCTGTACTGTTCCAAAAACGAGTTAACCGCGCTCGATCTCAGACAGAATACGGAGCTGAAAGAGCTGAATTGCAGTACAAATCTCCTGACGGCATTGGATCTCAGCCAGAATCCGAATCTGACAAGGGTGATCTGCTCCGAAAACGCGCTGACCGCGCTCAATCTCAGCAGTAACTCCAAGCTGACGGATCTGAATGCATCGGGTAATATTCGCGAGATTACACTGACAGGCAATACCTTTGATCTGTCGAGCCTGACCGGCTTTGATGCGAGCCGCATGTCCGGCCTGACCGGCGGCAAAGTCAGCGGAAGCACTCTTACAGTAGATGGCAATGCCGCTGTCGTGACCTATTCCTATGACCTCGGTTATACCGGTACGGAACTGGATGACGCGGAAAAGGACGTTATTTTCACACTGGCGATTGCAGGACGCGGCACGGATATTGCTATCAACAAGACCAACTTCCCGGATAAGGACTTCCGAGAGCTTCTTCTTGATAAAGAAGCCAATATTGATCGGAATCAGGATGGTAAACTCAGCACATGGGAAATTGCGTTGGTGCAGGATATTGATGTCTACGATATGGAAATCGCTGATCTTACGGGTATTGAATATTTTACGGAGTTGAAATATCTGGATTGTGCCGGTAATCACCTCACAAGTCTGGACCTCAGCCGGAATACCAAGCTGGCCGAACTGGATGCAGAGAACAACACATATACGATTACTCCGGTCAACGACAGATTTTATCTTGCCTCTCTGCCTGCGGGTTTTGATGTAGCAAAGACCAGCCACTGGCAGGGCGGCACGGTCAGCGGCAATATCCTGACGATAAACAGCGATGTCGATGAGGTTACTTACGACTATGACTGCGGAAAGGATTTTACGACAACATTTACACTGGAAATCCCGACGCAGTACACTGTCACGGCTCATGGGCTGTACGGCGGAGTCATGGGGATTACCCCGGGCGAGGATTATACCGCACGATACACGGTCGGCGCTCAGGTCGGTCTTCAGATCGGCAAACGCGACGGCTTCACCCTGCAGGGTCTGACGCTCGAGGGAATCAGCGAAGAGCAGCTGCAATGGCAGGCGAAGGACGCGGAAAGCACAACTCGAGGTATTTCCTTCGAGATGCCCGCGCATAATGTGACGGTGACGGTCAACTGGAAGGCGAACGGCTCGTCCTCGGGCGGCGGTTCTTCCGGCGGCGGTGGCGGCGGCACGTCCACACCCGGCTACACCGTTTCTGCGGATAAGACCGAAAACGGCGCCATCGCCGTATCTCCCAAATCTGCATCCAAGGGCGACACTGTGACCATCACGGCAACCCCCGACAAGGGCTACACCCTTGAAAGCCTGACCGTGCTGGACAAGGACGGCAAGGCGCTCGAGCTGACCGACAAGGGCAGCGGCAAGTACACCTTTACCATGCCTGCGGGCAAGATCACGGTGAAGGCAGTCTTTATGGATGACAACACCATGCTCAACTTCTTCACCGACGTGCACGCGGAGGATTACTACTACGATGCAGTCCTCTGGGCGGCGCAGAAGGGCATTACCGGCGGTATGAGCGACACGCTGTTCGCTCCGAACGCTGCCTGCACCAGAGCGCAGATTGTAACCTTCCTGTGGCGTACGGCGGGTTCGCCTGAACCGAGTGCGTTGAGCGACTTTACCGATGTGCCCTCTGACAAGTATTATGCCAAGGCAGTTGCATGGGCGGTCGAGAATGGTATCACCAACGGTACGACCGATACCACCTTCGGCCCGGATGAGACCTGTACGCGCGCACACGGCGTAACGTTCCTGTCTCGCGCAGCCAAGGCAAATACCGCTTCCGGCAACAGCAATTTCGCTGACGTAGACGTGAACGCATATTACGCAAGTGCGGTCAAGTGGGCGGTTGACAATGGCATTACCAACGGTATCAGCAGCAGCCTGTTTGGCCCGGACAGCAGCTGCACCCGTGCACAGATCGTCACGTTCCTGTACCGTATGTATCAGGGCAGGTAAGCAGTACAACACAGATATCAGGCTATAACTGAAAAAACAGGACTCCTCGGAGTCCTGTTTTTTTGAGGCTGTCGAAAAACTGTAGTTTTCGACAGTCTCCGTATTTTTCCGGTCTCATCATTTATTGAGATAGTGCAGACGGCGAAGAAATTCTTCATTATCCGTTTTTTCACAGATGGCATCGATGCCTGAGGAAATGATCCATACAGCCATGCCGCGCTGAGCACACAGTACGAGCAGATCAATGATCATCTTGTGATGTGTGGACTCCTGTCCGGCGAACGGGAAAAAACAGATAAGCAGGCGCGGATTAAGCAGATACCACCGATAATACGAAAACCGAAGCCGTTCAGGGTAGGACCAACTGCTCAGTGGCTGCAGCAGCATTTCCTTCGGAAACCAGCGTAAAGCCTCGGATAAAATACTGGATACAATCTTTTTGCGGATGATATGCTGTCCGGCTTTGGGGATAAGGCTGGTGCACAGATTGTCGAGCGCGGTCATGTTGTCGAACAGCACGCCGCCGGGGCGGTCGGGTCGCTCAATCTGAATGCCGATCTCGCTGCCGATGACGCGGCCGAGATCGCCGGGCTGGTACAGGCGGCCGTTGAGCCGGAAAAAGCCGCTCGTCCAGCCGCGATCGCCCAGAAAGCATTCATGCAGGCGGCGGCCGGTGTTGTAGTTTTCATCGCGTAGAAAAGCAATCTCGCCGCGCCTGATATCAAACGTCATCGGCGGCAATGCGGGAAAGTGCAGATCCCGAACAGAAAGCACGGGGGCGCCTTCTGTCATAGCAGTGTGCTCAAAGCGTTTAACGCCTCTGCCTCCCTCCCAGCCGAGCAGCTCAAACAGACGAGGGCCATACTCCTCCGGATACAATCTGAAAAATGTGCGCCGGCTGCGGATTACATCGATGCGGCTCGCGTATCGGAACATGAATGCTTCATCCATGTCAAACAGGAACACCGCTGTACCGTGGCGAAGCAGCAGCTGCACGCAGTCCATTAGCTTTGCAAGATCCTGGCGGCGCAGCGTCTCGGTCAGCCGGTCGAGCACAAGCAGCTTGTATCCGTTGAACCATGCACGAAAAATTGACAGACGGTAGTAGTCAAGCATGGAAAGGTCGATAAGCCGCGTACTCCATGGCAGATTAAGTCCCATCCGGTGAAGCATGTCAGTCGCTGCGAGTGATGTCAGCCGTTCGGTGCTTGGGAAGCGCTGCCGAAGATGATTCGTACGAACAAGTGCGAGAACAAAATCGCGCATGGTCAGTTCCTTGCTCGCGAAACGAGATTTGTCCACTACAATGGCATTCTGACGAATCCAGCGCTCCAGACCGGTTGCGCCAATGCGTTGTCCGCAGCAGAATGCCCGACCGTCGGTAAACACCGTTTTCCCCTTGAAAATATCGAGATATGCAGTACCGGAGGTAAGGTGTTCATCAACATAAACACCGATACACTCACCGTGAGCGATGGAAACATCAAACTGGTACTGCCCGCTCTCGCTGTGAAAATAGCCATGCTCGATGCGAATAAGCTCTTCTTTCATGTCAGTCTCCCTGCATCAGCAGCGGCATCGTGACGCAGCACTCTGTACCGATGCCCGTTGCACTGAAAACGCGAAGACCGTAATCTTCGCCGAACATCAGCCGAATACGGCTGTTAACATTGCGCAGCGCGATTCCGCCGCGTTTTTTATCTCCGGAGACTGGGCTGCCATGGACAAATTCCTCGTTAAGCAGCATGACCTGCTCCTCAGGCATGCCGACTCCGTTATCCTTTACGCGCAGGAACAATGTATTGGCACTGTTTTCAATGGAGATATATACGATGCCATGTCCGATTTTGCCTTCCAGACCATGTACGACAGCGTTTTCTACGAGCGGCTGGAGAATGAGCTTCGGCATTCTCGCCTCAAGCAGATCTTCATTTTCCATTTCAAGCTCCATTTCGAGTTTGTCGCCGAAGCGGCAGCGCTGGATGGTGAAATAGTTTTCCGCATTGTCCAGTTCATCTGAAAATGTGACATATTCCTGTACATTTGATATGGTATAGCGAAAAAACGTAGCTAACGCTTCGGTTGTTTCCGCAATATCCGCACAATCCGCCAGCAGAGCGTCCGAACGGATAGCCTCGAGTGCATTATACAGAAAATGCGGGTTGATCTGGTTTTGCAATGCCAGATATTCGGCCTGCTTCTGCCGCAGGCGAGTGATCTCCTCACCGTGCAGACGATCTTCGATTTCCCGGAAGAATGCAAAGATCTCGCGTGAGCGGCTCCAGTCTGCACCGAGGACGGCATCTACATCGCCGTCTCTGCGATAGCGGCGGAGTGCTTGGCGCAGTTTCCATTGTGTTGTCAGCCACATAAGCGCCACCTACCTGTAAAGCTTTTTGTATTCGGAAGGACTGATGCCCGTCGTTTTCTTGAACAGACGCGAAAAATATTTCAAATCACGGTAGCCGATCTGATCAGCGACGTCCTGCACAGAGTTTTCATCACTGCATAGCAGTTCCTTAGCCTTGTTCATGCGCAGCTCAGTTAAATAATCCATAAAATTCTGGCCGGTCTCCTTTTTGAACATGGCGGAAAAATATGTTGCATTAAAGCCGACTGCACTGCTTACATCCTCAAGGCGCAGCGCCTCCTGATAGTGCTGCTGAATAAAGCGTTTGGCATCCGTAATCGGACGCGCCTCGCGCAGCATGCGCTCGTTACGCAGACGATCTATTTCGCCACACATATCATCGTGCAGCAAGCGGAACAGCTCCTGTGCGTTGATGGCCTGCCACAAGCCGTCCATCATGCGCTGATAGAAGCTGTTGTCGGTCTCGTCGTTTCGCTGCATTCCGTAACGCATCGCCGTGAGGATCTCAAGAAACCAGTCCTCCAGCATCTTTCCGCAGAGCGGCTGTCGGGACATAACATCGCGGTAGCTGTCCTCGAGTTCACCGATGTACTGCTCCTTGTTCAGATATTCGGCGGCTTCCTGAAAACGGCGCTTACAGCTGCTGTCCATCGTGTAATACGCGTGAAAATCAGGGATATCAGTCTCCGCATCGCGCCAGACCGGAGTATGACACAGACGATCGATACACAGCCAGAGCGCCTCGCGCATAGAAGTGCCAAGCGCATCGGCAGCGGAGCATCGGCTGCCAAGGCAGATTGTCGCACGGATGCCCCAGAACAGATCGCGCTGCTTTTCTATTTCCTTGCGTATTTTGGTGAAGCATTGCTTGACCTCGACCGGCTGGTACTCCGGCAGATAGACCGCAACAGCGACACCTTCTCTTCGAATGGCTGCGGCAAAGCCGCATTTGAGCTGTCCAAGCTCCTGCCGGACGATTTCAAGTGCGTGCTTCATCATGGCGTGCACGCCATCCGGGTTCTTCCATGCTGATGGAATATCCGGCTTGACAATAGCGGCGAAATAACAGCCGTTGGATGGCAGACCGTATTCCAGATTGAACGACCGCACCGCACTGGAGGTACGGACATCGCCGTGTATCTCGCCTATCAGCGTGTCAATGATGCGCTCCTGTTCACGCTCATCGCTTTTCTTCAAACGGTACTCAATCGTAGCCTGCTCGCTGAGCTTGCCCTTAAGTCCGGTGAGAAGATCGGTCATCTCCTGCACCTTGAGCGGCTTCAGCAGATAACCCTCTACACCGTATTTCAGTGCATTCTGCGCATATTCAAACTGGGCATAACCGCTGACAACGATAAAATGCAGTCCCGGCTGCATCTGCTTTGCCTGACGGATGAGATCAATGCCGTCAAAGCCCGGCATCCGGATATCGGTTACGAGCAAATGCGGCTGTTTGTCGCGTATCATCTCAAGCGCATGCATACCGTCGCTTGCCATGCCGACAATCTCAAAGCCAAGACTTTCCCAGTCAATCAGCTTGCACATCAGCAGCAGGACCTTTTTTTCATCATCTGCCAGTACGACCCTTAACATACATATTCCCCTTTGAAGGTAATTTTAGGAAAACAGATTTTGCTTGTTGATAGGAAAAAGGGAAAACGTAACCGTTTTCCCTTTTTCTTATTCATAATAACACTGTTTGCAAGGATTTGCAAAGTATTTTCAAGAAATTACTCGTAATCCTTAACGTTGCTGGAGTCGATCCAGGTGTTGTCGGTTACGATCTCGGTGGTATCGAGGGTTTCGCCCTTGAGCAGCTTAACAGCAGCCTCGATGCCGTTTGCAGCCATAGCGCCGCCGTTCTGAGAAACCGTACCGGTGATACGGCCGTCCTGAATAGCTTCGAAGCCGTCCGGAGTGCCGTCAACGCCTGCGATAACGATACCGGAGTTTGCACCTGCTGCGTTGCCGGCGCCTACTGCCATGCCGTCGTTCTCACAAACGATAGCGTCCAGATCGTAAGCAGACAGCCAGCTCTCAACGGTAGACTGAGCGCTTGCGGTATCCCACTGGCAGTCAGCCGGTGCAACGACCTGCTTGATCTCGGGATAGTTCTTCAGAATGTTCTCATAGCCTTCCATGCGCTGCAGACCGCCTGCATCACCGGAGGGGCCGGTCAGGATAGCGATGTTGCCCTTGCCGTTGAGGAGCTTTGCAACCTGCTCCATCTCGGTTTCGCCGGCCTTTACGTTGTTGCCGTAGGAAACAGCGGAGATGCCGTTGTTCTGCCAGTCGGTGCAGGCAGAGATGATGTTGATCATAACAACGCCGGAATCAGCTGCGGACTTTGCAGCATCAGCAAGGCCGTCCGGATCAACAGGCTCGAACAGGATGGCATCATAGCCCTCGGATACGCACTGCTCAATCTGGCTGATCTGGGTAGCAGCGTCCTGATCAGCACTCAGGATGGTCAGGTCAACGCCCAGCTCGTCAGCCTTGGCCTCAGCAGCCTCGGATACGGCAATCTGGAATGCGTTGGTCTGGTGCTGCTGGATGAGGGCGATCTTGTAGGAATCGCTGCCGGAATCAGCACCGGAATCGGTGCCTGCATCAGAACCGGTGGAAGTACCGCCGCAGGCAGCCAGACTCAGAGTCATGGCACCGGTAAGCAGCATAGCGAGAAATCTCTTCTTTGTCATTTTCTTTTTCCTCCTTAGAGACGTTGTGAATATGATGAAGAGGAGAGGGGAGCGCTAGGCACTCCCGCTGCCTCTTTATCAGCAAAAATCAGTTTTTCTTGGTCTTTCCCTTTACGTCGATCAGGACAGCTACCACGATGATAACGCCCTTGACGATCTTCTGCCAGTGGGACGATACGCCCATAATGTCCAGACCGTTTGCAATAACGGTGATGAGCAGACAGCCGATGACAACGCCCCACGGCTTGCCCACGCCGCCGGTCATGGATACGCCGCCGACAACGCACGCCGTGATAGCATCCATCTCGTAGCTCTCAGCTGCGGTCGGCTGGCCGATGGTAACGCGGGAGGTCATCAGGAAGCCGCACAGACCAGCCAGCAGGCCGGCAATGGCGAACGTGGAAATGCGGATGGCAGTGGTGTTGATGCCGGAAACGCGGGCCGCCTGAAGATTGCCGCCGCAGGCATAAACACGCCGTCCGTAAACCGTTTTGGACAGAACGAATGCACAGATGATGATAACGATTACAAGAAAGACGGACAGCATCGGGATGCCTGCGATAGAGGAGGCAGCGACCGCCTTGTATTCCTTGCTGATGCCGGTAATCGGCTTGCCGTTGGAGGTAAGCAGAGCCAGACCGCGCACAGCCGTCATCGAGCCGAGTGTCATAATAAACGGGGGCAAATCGCCAATGGCAACGCCGATGCCGTTTACCATGCCGACTGCCAGACCGGCCAGCATCGCAACAACGAGCGGCACGATGAGCGGCAGGTCGCCCTTGCCGAGCAGCGCGGCCAGAATGCCGGTGAATGCAACGGTGGAACCGACCGACATATCAAAGCCGCCTGCGATGATGACGAACATCATGCCGAATGCCAGAATGCCGTTGATGGAAGCCTGTTTGAGGATGTTCACGAGGTTGGTCGGTGCGATGAAGCTGGGCTTCAGGCAGGTAAGCACAACGACCAGTGCAATGAAGATCAGGAAAATGAAGTATTCGCTGATCAATCCCTTGATATTTTTCTGTTTCATTTCTCTTTTCTCCTTATACTTCAATCGCGGAGGCCAGTGTCATGATACGTTCCTGCGAGAACGCATCGCGCTGTACCTCACCGGAGAGATTACCCTCGCACATTACCATGATGCGGTCGCAGACACCCATCAGCTCGGGAATCTCGGACGAGATCATGATAACGGCCTTGCCCTGCTGTACCAGCTTGCCGAGCAGCAGGTAAATATCGCGCTTGGCGCCGACATCGATGCCGCGGGTCGGCTCATCGAGGATGATGATATCCGGGTCGTTCAGCAGCCACTTGGCGATAACGATCTTCTGCTGGTTGCCGCCGGACAGGTTGCCCGTAATCTGGTCGCCGGAAGGAGTTTTGATGTTCAGCTTTTTGATGTACTCCATGGAAGCGGCGCGTGCCTTGTTCTTGTTGTAAAGGCCGTGGCTGAGCAGCTTTTTGATGGCTACCATGGCGATATTGTCGTTTACCGAGCCGCTGAGGTTCAGACCGGTGACTTTTCGGTCCTCGGTGATGAGGGCCACGCCCTCCTTGATGATGTCCTTCGGAGAATGGACCTTGACCTGCTTGCCCTTGACGAAGATCTCGCCGGAGGCCAGCTCGTGCATACCGAAGATGCCCTCGACCAGCTCGCTGCGGCCCGCGCCTACCAGACCGCCGATGCCGAGGATCTCGCCGCGGCGGACGGAAAGGCTGACGCCCTTTACCTTGTTGTCGGCACGGACGATGTTCTTTGCTTCAAAGATCACATCGCCAATCTTCGCCTCCAGCTTGGGGAATACATCGGTAATCTCGCGGCCGACCATCATTTTGATGAGTTGAGCCTCGTCGAGGTCCTTGGTGTCGCCCGAACCGATGTACTGACCGTCGCGGTAAACGCTGACACGGTCGCAGATGGAGAAGATTTCGTCCATACGGTGCGAAATATAGATGATTGCAACGCCCTTAGCGGTCAGGCTGCGGATATGTTCGAACAGCAGCTCGACCTCGCGGTCGGTGATGGCGGCTGTCGGCTCGTCCATGATGATGACCTTTGCGTTAATGGAGATTGCCTTGATGATCTCGATCAGCTGGCACTGTGCAACGGTTAGGTTGCGCAGCTTTTCTTTCGGAGAAACGTGCAGGCCGCACTCTTTGATGAGCTTTTCGGCCTCTGCGATCTCAGCCTTTGCATCGACCAGACCGTTTTTGCGGATCTCACGGCCGACGAAGATGTTTTCATACACGGACATATCCAGAATCGGATTGAGCTCCTGATGAATCATCGCAACACCGTGATCCATGGCTTCTTTCGGATTGGATACATGGTACGGCTGACCGTTAAAGATGATCTCACCGCCGTTGTCCTTTGTGTAAATACCCATCAGAATTTTCATCAGAGTGGATTTACCGGCACCATTCTCGCCCATTAAAGCGTGTACCTCGCCGGGCTTAACCTGAAGCTGCACATGATCCAACGCCTTCACGCCGGGGAAGGTCTTGCTGATATCTTTCATTTCCAGTACATACTCCATGCTGTTCTTCCCTCCTCATGTGTCATTTTATTGTCATTATTTTATCAAACTGCTGCACATAGGAAAACACACAATCTTCACATATGGGGGGACGATTTTTGGATTTTTTACAAATACAGCATTTTGCTCAATTTATACAGAAATATTTTGTGCTATATGCATAAAACACTGTCATCCAAATATCTGGAAGCAAGCCTTTAGCGAAACGTTTTTCACTTTCGGTATGTTAACTCGAGCCGCTTTCTTGGCTTTCTCATAATTCTAATTTCTCGGAAATGATATGGTATATAAATGGCAGATGAACGTTTGCGTTGAACTGCTGTCTATAGTTTTAATCTATGGACAATGACGAGTTTCTCGTATTTTACAAATGGGTCATCAGCCTCTATACTAATATCATAAAATAAACGAGCCACTGCTCATTGCATAGATCAGAAAGGACAACCCCCATGAAAAATCCCGCTCCTTATCGTTACGATATTGTCGGCAGCTTCCTGCGCACAAAGGCTATCCACGAAGCTCGCAGCAAGTTTGAAGCCGGCGAAATTTCCGCTGAAGAACTGACCAAGGTCGAAGATGCCGAGATCACCGGTCTGGTAAAGAAGGAAGAGAATGTCGGTCTGCACGCTGTCACTGACGGCGAGTATCGCCGTTCCTTCTGGCACATGGACTTCCTCTGGGGTCTGACCGGTACGCAGAAGGTCAAGTCCGAGCACTTCTCCGTCGCATTCAAGGGCTTCCAGCCGAAGGCTGAGACCGTAAAGATCGTTGACAGGCTGGACTTCCCGGACGATCATCCGTTCCTCAGGCACTTTGCGTTCCTGCAGAGCGTGGCCTCCGACCTCGTACAGCCCAAGCAGTGCATTCCGTCTCCGTCCATGCTGCATTTGATCTGCTGTATTCGTTCGACCGACTACCAGCCAATCGAGCGCTACAGGGACGAGCAGGTTCTGCTGGACGATCTGGCAGCGGCTTACCAGAAGGCTGTAAAGGCGTTCTACGCTGCCGGCTGCCGGTATCTGCAGCTTGATGATACCTCCTGGGGCGAATTCTGTTCGGCTGAGAAGCGCAAGGCATATGCAGAGCGCGGCATCGACGTAGATGAGGTCGGCCGCAAGTACGTTTATGTGCTCAACAAGATCCTCGAAGCAAAGCCGGAGGATATGGTTATCACCATGCACATCTGCCGCGGCAACTTCCGCTCGACCTGGTCGTCCACCGGCGGCTATGAGCCGGTAGCGGAGATCCTGTTCGGCCACTGCAACGTGGACGGCTTCTTCCTCGAGTACGACAGCGACCGTGCCGGCGGTTTCGAGCCGCTGCGCTACATCGGCAAGCAGAAGGTTGTTCTGGGTCTGGTAACCTCCAAGGATGCCAGACTGGAAAAGAAGGAAGACGTTATCGCGCGTATCCGCGAGGCTTCCAAATATGTGCCGCTCGAGCAGCTGGCGCTCAGCCCGCAGTGCGGCTTCGCTTCCACCGAGGAAGGCAATCTTGTGACCGATGCGGATCAGTGGAGCAAGCTGGCGCTCGTCAAGGAGATTGCAGAAGAAGTCTGGGCCGATTAAACAGTAAGACAGTCCAAAAGCAGGGAACACGGAAACCGGCAGGTCTCACCGCCGGTGTTTGGATAAGAAAAACATTTACGCAGATAAAATCCCACTTGATGCCAGGTACGGTATCAAGTGGGATTGTCTGTTTTCTGTTTCTGTTCGTTCTAACGGGAATACCAGTGAATGGTTATGATAATAGCGGATTTTCTGCAAAACACAGCGTTCAGCGCACCGAAAAATGTATGGGTCTAAATTTACATCTTCGGGCGCCATCGCCGCACCCATGTTGGCCGCGTCCTTGACGCCCATTTCAACCATTTTGCCGAACAGGACATGCGTCACGCGCACATCGCACGGCTCCGCGCCGTTCGGCACCGGTTCACTGCCGAGCACTGCCGCGCCTGCCGCAGTGGCTGTCCACTGGGCCGTCGGTGTGCGCTGACCGCCGTAGGCAAGCGGAAAACGGTACTGCCGCTCTGCCGAGCAGAAATGCGAGGATGCTGCCGCAAGCAGGCGGTCTGCCGCGCCGCTCTCGACCAGACAGCCGCCGAGCGCAAGACCCTGTGCCATAGTCGAGCATGCACCGTACTGCCCGAGATAGGGCACATTCGCGTGCATGGACGCTAAAAACGAGCCGATGCACTGGTTGAGCAGGTCGCCTGCAAGGATCAGATCGAGCGAACGCTCGGGCAGGGTGGCCTTGCGCAGCGCAAGCCGGATGGCGGTCTTTTGCAGTTCGCTCTCCGCCAGCTCCCACGAGCGCTGCCCCATGCGGTCATTCTTCGCCACATAGTCAAACCGCTCACCGAGCGGGCCTTCGCCCTCTTTTTTGCCGACTGCCGCCGCGTGTCCGAGCAGATACGGCCGGTTTTCGAGCGCAAGCGTGCGCTTGCCGATGCGCTTTATCATACCGAACCGCCTCCCGTCAAAAACAGAATGAGACCGTAAATGACGCTTGCCGAAATGCCGTATACCAGCACCGGTCCCGCGATAACAAACAGCTTTGCGCCCAGACCGAGGATAAGCCCCTCGCTTTTGAACTCCATCGCCGGAGAAACAATGGCATTTGCAAAGCCGGTGATCGGCACAATCGTGCCTGCTCCCGCATATTTTGCAAGCTTTTCATACAAATGCATGCAGGTGAGCAGGGCACCGAGAAACACCATCGTGATGGCGGTCGCGGCGGCTGTGTCCTCGGTATCCAGTCCGCGGGAGAGCCACAGCTGCCGAACCCCCTCGCCGACCGTGCAGATCGCACCGCCAATCAGAAACGCCAGCAGGCAGTCGCGCCACAGCGGCGAATTCGGACTTTTGCGTTCGAGCAGCTGTTGATAGGTTTGTTTATCCAGTTTCATGCAAGGTTCCCCTTTCTGTACGCGTAGTTTGCCCAGCCGTTCCGGGATTATCCATCTGACCCTGTAAAATAAATGTGAACTGACCATTTTCGACAGACCATATTCGCGGTATGATAAATAAAACATATCAGATCAGGGGGATTTATGATGGAATCTAAGAAAAAAGCGTTTTCGCTGTACGACATCGTGATGATCGGTCTGATGGCGGCAGTGGTATTCGTTGTTACCATGTTCCTGTCCATCCGCATTCCGACGCCGACAGGCACCACCATGATTAAGCTCGCAAACGCGTTCGTGCTGCTGTGCGGTCTGCTGCTCGGACCGGTTCGCGGCGGTCTTGCTGCCGGTATCGGCTCGATGATCTTCGACCTGATGACGCCGGAGTACGCACCGGAGGCGTGGATCACCTTCCTGCGTTTCTTCCTGATGGCATGGCTGTGCGGCGTGATCGCTTACGCCGGTGCCGCTGCCGCAAAGAAATTTGCGCGCAACCTCGTGGCGTGCCTTGCAGGTGCGGTGTTCTCGTCGCTGCTGTACATGCTCAAGGGCATTATTGAGCTGATGATCGGCGGCAGTGCTCTGGTTCCGGCTTTTGTGGCCAATATTCCGAAGCTGATGACCTCGCCTCCGAATATCGTTATCGCGGTAGTTGTTGCAATGGCGCTTCTGCCGGCGCTGCAGAAGGCGATGCATTCGACCTCGTTCGGCCGCCATATGGCAGAAAAGTAAAGGCAATGTCGCACAATTAGAACTGCGGCGCATCAGTACGCAAAATTTACTCGCAAACCGCTCTTGCCTAATGGTGTGGTATTACCTGCAAATCCGTTTGAGGACGCGCTCACTGATTACCGGTGGGCGCGTTTCTCATGCTTTGCAGAAAGTCGGATTTCGTGGTATACTGTAATCATCTAAAGAAAAGCACAGCGAGGAGGAAAACAGTATGGCGGATTTTGTATCGCATCATCTATTTGGCAGGCAGGCACTGACGGTGTTTCCCGCACCGGCACAGCGGGCAGCGGCATGCCGTCCGGCGTGCTTTTTCTGGGGCTGTCAGGGACCGGACCCGCTGTTTTACCGGAAAATCCTGCTTGGCAGTCCGCTGCACAAGCTGGGCAACCGCATGCACTCGGAGAAAACGGACGAGCTGTTTGCGGCGCTCTCGCGTGCGGTGCGCGACCTGAGCGGTGACGCGCAGGAGATCGCAGCGGCGTATTTCTACGGCTTCGTGTGCCATTATGCGCTCGACAGCGAGATTCATCCCTACGTTTACTGCCAACAGGTGCGGTTCTGTGCTGAAAATTCAAAGCTGTCCGCATCGGCGGTGCACAGCCGTATTGAAAGTGACATTGACTATCTGATCTACGAACGCGCATGCCATCGCCCCATCACTGAGTTCGATCCGGAGGAACGCTACCGGCTTTCGCCGGTCGAGCAGGCGGTGCTGTCGGTTGTGCTGCACGCGGTGCTCAAAACCGTGTACGGAGCCGATGTTTCCACGCATGAGCTGCGCCGTTCGTTCGCGGAAATGACTTCATGGGAGAGTTTTCTCTATTCGGAGAGCCGCGCCGTCTATCGCGGAGCGAAAAAGGCGGAAGCCTTGCTCGGTCGAGGCGCCCTGCTCACCGGTCACATGAAGCTCGAGCGTCCGATGTGGGATGCGCTCAATCTGGCTCATCAGCCGTGGCATAATCTGTGGAAACCGGACGAAATCCGCACGGATTCCGTGCCGGAGCTGTTCGGCCTGGCGCGTATTCGTGCCGCCGCTCTTGCCGGACAGTACGCCGCGCAGTTTGACGCAGGCTGGTTGATGCACTATCACTTTGATGAGCCGTTCGACAGCGGCAACCCGAAAAAATGATAATGGAAAATGATAATGAAAAATGAAATGTGAGTGCATTTTTCATTTGTCATTGCGATTGCAAGGGAAAAAGACTGTAAAAGACAAAAGGCGCCTTTTGTGAGGCTGTCGAAAAACTATCGTTTTCCGAGCAGCCTCTCGCTCGAAACCACGCTTTCGAGCGAATACTGAAGAAAAACCGCGCCCTACGGGCACATTTTTTCTTCCCTTGTATAAATTCCGAGATACATGCTCCCGGAATTTATGAATTTGCTTCGCAAATTCTATTTTATGCGTGCTGCCGCACGAAGCGTAAAAATTAAAATAATATTTCTTTGACAGACTGACAAAAGACGCCTAAAAAGGCGCCTTTTGTGTTAGACACCGCTACTTTTCCGTTAGTCACGGCTATTTTTGACCTGATTTCTTTGCAATACGGCAATGCCTGTGGTAAAATTGTAGGAAATCCGAAAGGAGGTGCAGCAACCGTGCAGTACGTGCTGTACTATTTTATTGCAGTCAGCGTCATCGGCGCGATTGTCTGCATTTACGATAAGCTCGCCGCGGCTCGCGGCTGGAGGCGTGTGCCCGAGCGCACGCTGTTTTTCTGGGCGCTGATCGGCGGCGGGCCGGGCGTGTACGCCACCATGCTCATCATCCGTCACAAGACGCTGCACCATATTTTCATGCTCGGCATACCGGCAATTATGATTCTGCAGGGAGCAATTATTGTTGGTATTTATAACATTCTGTATATGAAGGGACTTCTATGACAAACGCACTTATCCATATTTTCATCCGCGATGCGGAAAACACCGGCGATTCGCGGGTGCGTGAAAAATTCGGCGTGTTGTCCGGTGCGGTCGGACTGGCATGCAACCTGTTCCTGTTTGCGCTCAAGCTGATCATTGGTCTGCTTACAGGGTCGATTTCCATCGCGGCGGACGCATTCAACAACCTGTCGGACGGTCTGTCCTGCCTGATTTCCATTGTCGGCTTCAAGGTTTCCGGCAAGGAGCCGGATGCGAAGCATCCGTTCGGCTACGGACGCACCGAGTACATCGCGGGACTGATCGTCTCGTTCATCATCATTCTGGTCGGCTTCGAGTTCTTCAAAACCTCGCTCGACCGCATTCTGCATCCGGCTGCCGTAGCGTTCTCGGCGGTGCTGATGGGGATTCTTGCCGTATCCATGCTGGTTAAGCTGTGGATGGGCGCGTTCAACGTCAATATCGGCCGCAGAATCGACTCTCCGGTGCTGATGGCTGCCGGTCAGGACAGCCGTAATGATGTTATTACCACGGCTGTTGTCGTACTCGGCATGGCAGCCGGCCGGTTTACCACGCTGCCGGTGGACGGCTATGTGGGCGTTGCCGTTGCCGCGTTTATCCTCTGGTCGGGCATCGGCATTGCGAAGGATACGGTTGCGCCGCTGCTCGGCGAAGCCGCCGATCCGGAGGTTGCCCGCAATATTCGGCGGATTGTAATGGAATCCGACCATATTGTCGGCGTACACGATATGATCATCCACAACTACGGTGCAGGACGCTCGATTGCGTCGCTGCATGCCGAAGTGCCGAGTGACTCGGACTTTGTGGCTGTGCACGAGGAAATCGACGAGGCCGAAAAGCGTGTCTGGCAGCAGACCGGTGTGTATCTGGTCATCCATATGGATCCGATCGATATCAATAATGCGTATGTCAACGCGCTGCGTGAGCAGACCGATGGTGTGCTCCGTCAGATCGACGGACAGCTTACCATGCACGACTTCCGCGTAGTGGACGGCAAACGCCAGATCAACCTGATTTTCGACGTTGTTGTGCCGTTTTCCTATGATGAGGATGCCAAACGCGACCTGCTGATGAAGATCTATGACAGCCTGAAAGCGATCGACTCGCGCTATAATCCGGTTGTAACGCTCGATCATCAGATGTGATAAGAAAATAATAAGCAGAAAAAGGAGGTGCTTTCGCATCTCCTTTTTCTGCTAAAAATAGCATAGAAAAACGGTAGGGAACAAAATAATCCGCGAAAACGGCAAGTTATCATTGCAATAACCCGAAAATTTGCTATAATGAAGATAGCGTTTTTACGCTTTATCAGATAACATTATTGTTTGGGGGAATTTAAGTGAGCTTTTTCTCGGGCCTGCTTTCCGCACTTCCCGGTGCAGTGGCGCAGGGTTTGATCTGGGGACTGATGGCGATCGGCGTATTCATCACCTTTAAGGTGCTCGATCTGGCCGACCTGACCGTCGATGGTACGATGGCGACCGGCGGTGCGGTGTGCATCGTTATGATGACGCACGGCGCGAATGTATGGGTGGCAATGCTTTGCGCTTTCCTTGCCGGTATGCTGGCCGGACTGATTACCGGTATTCTGCATACCTGTATGGGTATTCCGGCGATTCTGGCCGGTATTTTGACACAGCTGGCGCTGTTCTCCATTAACCTGCGCATTATGGACAAAAAAGCAAATGTAGCGATCAATCCGGACAACTACAAGCTACTTGTATCGCTGCGCAACGTTAAGAAGGTGACTATCGAGAACCCGATTTTCGTTGCGGCTGTCTTTACGATTGTGGTTATCGCACTGCTGTACTGGTTCTTCGGTACGGCGCTCGGCTGCTCCATCCGTGCGACCGGCGCAAACCCGAATATGAGCCGCGCGCAGGGCATCAATGTTGATTTTGTCAAGGTGCTCGGTCTGATGCTGTCCAACGGCCTGGTTGCGCTGGCAAGTGCGCTGTACTGCCAGTATCAGGGCTTTGCGGATGTCAACGCCGGCCGCGGCGCTATCGTTATCGGCCTTGCCGCTGTCATCATCGGCGAGGTGCTGTTCAGCCGTATTTTCCGCAACTTTGCGCTGCGCCTGCTCGGCGTATCGCTCGGTGCGGTTGTGTACTATCTGGTTATTCAGGTGGTCCTCAATCTCGGCCTGAATACCAACGACCTGAAGCTGATCTCGGCTTTCGTCGTTGCAATCTTCCTTGCTGTTCCGTACTGGAAGGGCAAGTATTTCCGCGGTGCAGCCAAGAGTGCCGCAAAGACTGATGCGAAGGAGGCCAAGTAACATGCTGCAGCTCAAAGGGATTTACAAGACCTTCAACGCGGGCACGGTAAACGAAAAGCGTGCCATTGACAACCTGAACCTGACCCTTGAGGACGGTGATTTTGTCACCATCATCGGCGGCAACGGCGCCGGCAAGTCCACTACGCTGAACCTGATCGCAGGCGTGTATCCGGTGGATGCGGGCATGATTCATCTGAACGGCTACGATCTGACCAATCTGCCCGAGCATAAGCGCGCGCGTTTCCTCGGCCGCGTATTTCAGGACCCGATGATGGGTACTGCCGCTACCATGGGTATCGAGGAGAATCTGGCGCTGGCATACCGCCGCGGTCAGAAGCGCGGCCTCGGCTCCGGCATTACGAACGAGGAACGCGAGCTGTACCGCGAAAAGCTGGCAACACTCGGTCTGGGACTGGAGAACCGCATGACCAGCAAGGTCGGTCTGCTGTCCGGCGGTCAGCGTCAGGCACTGACCCTGCTGATGGCCACCCTGCGCAAGCCGGATCTGCTGCTGCTCGACGAGCATACCGCAGCGCTCGATCCGAAAACCGCAGATAAGGTGCTGCAGATCACCGAGGAGATCGTCGCACGCGACAACCTCACCACATTGATGGTAACGCATAACATGAAGAACGCCATCCAGTACGGCAACCGTCTGATTATGATGGATGCCGGTCGCGTTGTCGTTGATATCCGCGGTGAGGAGAAGAAGAACCTTACCGTCCGCGACCTGCTCGAGAAGTTCAATATCGAGAGCGACCGTATGCTGCTCAGCGAATAAGGCGAATAGAAAGACCCCGAAACCTGGTTTCGGGGTCTTTTTGTGTTCATTTTTCATTTTCCAATCGCAATTCTCCATTGATTTGCCAACCGAGCGGTGTCCGCTGGAACAAAGCATTGTGCAGCCCTGTCAGTGCCTGCCATGTGGCTCGATCGGTAATGCCGGTCTCGGGCAGCTGAAAAATTTTCTGTGCATGTCTGACAGCGGACTGTGTATCCGCATCGTACTCGCCGGTGAGCGGCACTGCGGCAATCCGGTTATAATGCGGCGCAGTTTCGCCCAGCATGAGCTGGAGCACATACACCGTGGGACTTTTCGCGCCCGGCTTCAGCACGGCATCGCTCTCCGGCGGGAAGAATGCCGTCTGCATGGGAAGTGCATCGGCGGCGATAAGCGCGGCATATGTAGCGTAGATGGCGTTCCATGTGCGCTGGTCGGCGATGCCCGTCACCGGAAGGCAGTTCTGCTGCTGGTATTCGCGCACGGCAGCGGCAGTCTTTGCATCCCAGATGCCGTCTGGCACGAGCGGTGCAGCGCTGCCCTCAGCCTGCTGAATACGCCGCAGAAAGGTCTGCAAATCGAAAATATGGCTGCATTTTTGTGCATCGGTGTACAATCACGTTGCCTCCTCTCCGACGGGATAGCCGGGATACTGTCCTCTGGCACTCTGGCTGCCGACCAGCACGGTTTCGGCGAGATCGGCCATGCCTTCCCAGGTCAGCGGACCGATAGCGCCCGTGGTGGGCAGACCGAGCAGCGACTGGATGACTGACACCGAGGACTCGGTCGCGTCTCCGAAAATGCCGTCTACCGTGACAGCGGGCACCTCGGCATAGCCGCGCGCGATGATGTTGATGAGCTGCTGCGCCTGCCGCACGGCTTCGCCGCGCATGCCCTTGACAAGAAAGGTTTCCGGCAGGCCGATAAATTCCTCGAGCCACTCCTGCTCAGGCTGGGCGAGCAGCACGGACTGGTAGGTGGAAAGCAGGGAATACCACGTCTCTCGATCCACCACACCGGTGATGGGCAGGCCGACAAGCCGCTGATACGCAGCCACGGCTTCGCGGGTCTGCGGACCGAAAATACCGTCGATCTGTCCCGCCTGCCAGCGCGGCAGAGCGTCATAAAACTCGCCGACGATGGCAAGCAAATACTGCAAAAGCTGTACGCCCGGGCCGCTCATGCCCTCGGTCAGCCGTTCGGGATACTGGCGGGAGATCTCACTGAGGGTCAGTCCCTCGCTGTTGAGCTCGCTCAGGCGCTTGACATTATTATAAATGAACGCGATGCGGTACCATGTTGCCGGGCCGACAAGACCGTCCTCGGTGAGGTTGAACTGCCGCTGGAACGCCCGCACGGCGCGTTCGGTATCTGCGTTGAACACGCCGTCCGTGGGATAGATTTTCGGAATGTTCGGGAAATTGGTTGAAATGCGGTTAAGGCGCGTTTGAATCGTGCGGACATCCTCGGAAAAATCGCCAAGCCGCAGCGTTACACCGGGAAATGACCCGCCGAGATTGGGCGAGAGCGGTGCACCGGTGACGAAATTGATGTCGCTGCCGTAAAACGACTGCAAGATCTGCTCGGCGGAAAGTCCCTGCTCGGCCAGCGGCACGGTTCCCCACTGGCTAAGCCCGCCCGGACAGGTGACGGTCGTGCCGTTGCAGTATTGCGTGAACAGCGGCTCGATGGAATCGCCGCGGGTGAGGTAAGTGCCGATCATATCATCTACAATGGTGGAAATATTCTCGAAAATATCCCGTCCGGGTACAAAGGACTGGTCATACCGCGTGGAATTGGTGATATCAAAATCGTAGCCTTGCGCGCGGTACCATTCGGTGAACACACGGTTGAGCACATAGGACATTTGTGCGTACACGTTGGCGCGGATGGCCTGCTCGGGCCAGGTCGGATAAATCTCGGACGAGGCAACATTTTTGATGTAATCGGCAAACGGTACGGTGATATTCTGCGCATTCGAGGACGGCGCACCGAGGTGCACCGTGATGGTTTCCGGTATGGAAACATAGGGCTCGGGCAAAGCAATCCCTCCTTTTACGGATTCTCCGGCAACTCGGGATCGAGTGCCTGCGGCGCACCGGTGGCGGTCAGGTCGGTCTGCGCAAAGCTCTGGTTTTCCGCGAGCGGTGTAAGCGCCACGGGCAGCATGGTCGGCACGCCGGAGAACATGGCGATGTGCAGCGCGGTCAGCGGCGTGTAGCCCTCGGCGGAGATTTCGACCGTGTAGACCGCAAACGGCGGACCGCTGCCCGGGCTCAGCGAGTTGCTGCGCGGCGGCGTTGTCAGTATCATGGACGGCGTCATGCCGCCGGAGTCGGTCGTGACCGAGTAAAGCAGCGTGCGCATGCCGGTATCATCCGGCGCGGTGGAGACCGAAACGATGGCGTTTTCAAGCGGCAGCGCGCCTAACGCGGTCGTGACGAGTACACGCAGCTCGGCGGTGCCGTCGGTCAGTTCAGCCATGAAAAAACCTCCTTGTCAGCAGGTGGAAAAACAGATATACTAAAGGTAACAGCCGCAAAGGCGGCAAAATCTCGAAAGGCGGGGACAGTATGCAGGATTACAAAACGATGATCTCCATGTGTGCAGAGCAGGAGGAGAAGTTTCAGTTTGAGCATTTTTCGCGCGAGGATGCGCTGAAAATCGGCCTCAAGCTGCATGAAAACGCAAAGGAGCAGCCGGTTGCGGTTGAGATTACGGTGAACGGTCTGGTCGTGTTCCGTTACTTCGCAGAAGGCGCAAAGCCGGACAGCGAACTGTGGCTCGCGCGCAAGCGCAACGCGGTTGACCTGATGGAAACGTCCTCGCTGCGGTTTTTCGCAGAGCTGGAGGACGCAGGTGAGACCTTCGCGGACCGCAAGCTCGACCCGAACGAGTACGCTGCCGGCGGCGGTTTTCCCATCCGGCTGCGCGGCACGGGCGTGATCGGTTCCATCTGCGTTTCCGGCTATCCGGATCATGTGGATGATCATCAGCTTATCATTAACACCTTGGCGGAGTATTTCGCATAATTGAGCATTTTAAATGGAGAATGGAAGATGAACGTATCGTTTTTCATTCTCCATTATTTTTATACTATTTTGACATGATAATGCCGGAACCACCGGTCAAGCTGGATGATATACGCGAAAATCTGCGGGGTGCGCATCAACTGTCCGAACCACGGTTCGGCAAGGCTTTCCGGCCGCTGCATGAGTTTTTGCACGGCATTCCGGTCGAATAGGGAAGCGGCGACCGAGGTGTTATCCTCGAAAATACGGCGGACATAGTCCGCGCACAAGCGGGTATAAACCGGATGAAAGGTTTTCGGATACGGACTTTTCTTGCGGTAAACGATCTCTTTGGGCAGTTCATCGGCAAAGGCGCGGCGCACGATGCCCTTCTCACGCCCCTCGAGTGACTTGAAGTCCCACGGCATATTATAGGCATACTCGACAATGCGGTGGTCGCAGAAGGGCACGCGCACCTCAAGACCGGAGTACATGCTCATGCGGTCCTTGCGGTCGAGCAGGGTGGCCATGAACCAGTCGAGGTTGAGCACGAACATTTCGCGCATCCTGGCCGCTTTTTTGTCATCGGACGGCAGCCTGGGTGCGCGGGCGCAGGTGTCGCGGTAGTGCTGGCGCACAAATTCCTCGCCGTTTCTAACGGCATCCGGTGTGAGCAGACCCAGACGCAGACCGACCGACTGTGACCACGGAAACGTATCTTCAAACAGAATTTCCTCACGGTGGTACCACGGATAGCCGCCGAATAACTCGTCGGCGCACTCGCCGGACAGGCAAACGGTGGTTCCGCCGCGCTTGACAGCCGCACAGAACAGCAGCAGGGAGGAGTCTACATCGGCCATGCCGGGCAGCGCACGCGCATCCGTCGCGGGGAGCAGAGCCGCGCACAGAGCTTCCGGCTCGAGCACAACGCGATGATGGTGCGTACCGAGAAAATCCACCATTTGATCAATATACGAATCGTCACTATTAGGTTGAAATATACTTTTTGTAAAATATTTATCGTTGTCTCGATAATCCACCGACCAGGTATGCAGCGTTTCGCCGCGGGCCGCGTAATCTTTCGCCGCCAGCATGGACAGGATGGACGAATCCAGTCCGCCGGACAGGAAACACGCCAGCGGCACATCGCTGACCAGCTGCCGGCGGGCGGCATCGCAGATGAGCGTGTGCGTGCGCTCGATGGTAGTCGGTAGGTCGTCCTCATGCTCGTGCGCTTCGAGCTGCCAGTAAACGTGATCGGTGAAGCTTTCCGGAGTCAAAACGGCAAAATGTCCGGGGAGCAGCGACTTTATCTGCCGGAAAACACCGGATTCCGGCGGGCGCGCAGGCCCGAGCAGCAGCAGCGTGCGCAGACCATCCTCGTCGAGCGCAGGCTCGATCTCCGGGTGGCACAGCACGGTGTCGATGGTCGAACCGAAGATCAGACCGTTGCGAATGGGAGCGAAAAACAGCGGTTTCACGCCCAGCCGGTCGCGGCAGAGCGTCAGTCGGCGTTCGCGTTTCTCCCAGATAGCAAAGGCGAAAATGCCGTTCAGCCGTGCAAATGCGTCGGTTTTCCACTCAAGATAGGCGTGCAGCAGCACTTCAGTGTCCGAATGTCCGACAAACTTGTGCCCGCGCGACATAAGTTCTGTACGCAATTCCGGTGTGTTATATAACTCTCCGTTATATATAAGGATAGTATTCCTGTCGGGAGAGTACATCGGCTGCTTGCCGCCCTCCGGATCAATGACGATCAGCCGCCGATGGACAAGCGCTGCGTCCTCGTCAAAATAGGTGCCTTCGGCATCCGGCCCGCGCGGCGTAAGCGTTCGCTTCATTCCGTGAAGGATCGGTCCGCCGCGGCGTGCGTCGCGTTCATAATCGACAAAACCGCCGATACCACACATAGGCGATTCCTCCTCTGATTGATGGTTTCCTTCTGTTATATGCGTTAAATGTGAAAAATATGAAGTAAAATCGTAATTTTTCTGAAAAAATATAAACAGCAGCAAAACAAGACAAGGGATGCGTGCAATGTGCGTTCATCCCTGCCGACATTTGGCAGAAACGCACAAAAAATGGAGTGCGGATTTTATCAGAAAAAAGAATGTTAAATCCTTGACAAATGGTTTCCGGCCGCTATAATAGAGATAGACATGCTCCAAACAAGGGTAACGCTGGACGCGGCGCTGCGGCCACTGACCGTGTGCGCTGTGTTTTTGTGCGTATCCGCATTACTTATTTATTTGGGAGGTTTATGGCATGGATTTTAGGCTTACAAAAGAAGAAGCACTGTTCCAGAAGATGTGCCGCGAGTTCGCTCTGAACGAAGTAGAGCCGATCGCAGCTGAGATCGACGCGGAAGAGCGCTATCCGGAGGAAACCGTTCAGAAGCTGATGAAGTACGGACTGATGGGCATTCAGTTCCCGAAGGAAGTCGGCGGTTCCGGCGGTAACTATATCTGCTATTCTATCGCTATCGAAGAGATGAGCCGCGTATGCGGTACCACCGGCGGCATCATGTCCGCTCACGGCACCCTGGGTGCTTGGCCGATCTACGCATTCGGTACTCCTGAGCAGAAGGAAAAGTGGCTGCGTCCGCTGATCGAGCCGAAGGAAGGCGCAAAGATCGGTGCATTCGGCCTGACCGAGCCGAACGCAGGTACTGACTCCGCTGCACAGCAGACCATGGCTGTTAAGCAGGAGGACGGCTCCTACATCATGAACGGCTCCAAGGTGTTCATCACCGGCGGCGGTCGTGCAGATACCTACGTTGTATTTGCTATGACCGACAAGACCAAGGGCAACAAGGGCATTTCTGCGTTCATCGTTGACAAGGACGACCCGGGCTTCTCCATCGGCAAGATCGAGCACAAGATGGGCATCCGTGGTTCCCAGACCGCAGAGCTGATCTTCGAGGACGTTCATCTGCCGGCAGACCGTCTGCTGGGCAAGGAGAACGGCGGCTTCAAGATCGCTATGATGACTCTGGACGGCGGCCGTATCGGTATCGCTTCTCAGGCTCTGGGTATCGCACAGGGCGCTCTGGATAAGGCTATCCAGTACATGAAGGAGCGCGTACAGTTCGGCAAGACTCTGGACAAGTTCCAGGGCCTGCAGTGGATGGTAGCTGACATGGCAACCCAGATCGACGCTGCTCGTCTGCTGGTTCGCCGTGCTGCATTCAACCACGATGTTGGTCTGCCGTTCACCAAGGAAGCTGCTATGGCTAAGCTGTACGCTTCTGAGGTTGCAATGGACGTTACCACCAAGTGCGTACAGATTTACGGCGGCTACGGTTACATCCGTGAGTACCCGATGGAGCGCATGATGCGTGACGCTAAGATCACCGAGATCTACGAGGGCACTTCTCAGGTTCAGAGAATGGTCATCGCTGGTCAGGTTCTGCGCTAAGAAAAGGAGGAAAACTGAACTATGAAGGCAATTGTTTGTGTAAAGCAGGTTCCGGATAC
>ERZ773248.1088-NODE-1088-length-26394-cov-14.286913_pt1 | contig 26394 bp, 28 predicted proteins | sample MGYA00580518_ERZ773248 | MGnify/ENA primary metagenome ERZ773248 (study PRJEB29015, sample SAMEA2737762) | human gut metagenome | biome: human gut; feature: human-associated habitat; material: faeces | place: China | collected 2012 ...
CATAATCTATATTATAATACAAGCATAAGAAACTGAAATTTACAAAAATGAACAGGAGTGAGAGTAGTGCCAGAAATATCATTGTTTTACGGAATACGTGTTACCATGTATTATAATGATCATATGCCACCACATTTCCATGCAGAATATAATGGACAAAAAGCATTAGTAGATATTAATAACATTCAAGTGATTCGTGGCTCATTACCAAATAAACAACTTAGACTTATATTGGCTTGGTGTACTATCCATCAGGATGAACTGATGCAAAACTGGGAACTTGCAAAAGGTATGAAGCCATTAAATAGAATTAATCCGCTTATCTAAAGGGGGGAAATCGTATGAATGAATATTTTCCAACAGTAGTACAGGTGATACCATTGGATAACTTTCATGTGCAGGTATTTTTTGATGATGGCAAAATTGTAGATTATGATGCTACAAAAGATTTGAAAGCAGAAATATTTAAGCCATTAAGAGATATCAATGCATTTAAAGAATCTTGTACCGTTATGAATGGTACTCTTGCATGGGATCTTTCTGGTAACAGAGATGAATCCAGTTGTATTGACATTGATCCGTTTACTGTATATGAGTTAGAATCAATTAATAATCTGATTGCTTGAATAATGTGATCACAATTTAATATGAGACAGTATGAAAGCCCTCGGGAGTTAATCCTGGGGGCTTTTCAAAATTAAGATTTAATAATCAGAAGAATTGCTATATTTTTCTAGCAATAATGAGAATTCTTTAAAAAATTTGCGCCTATTATAATTGGGTAAATCGTATAATGGCGCTGATAATATAGCCATCATTAGTCCAGGATCTTCTACTAAATTATGTAGCATTTTATCGATTACTTCACAAGAATATGCTGAATTGTTTTCATAATATTGGAGTAATGAAAAATCGAGTTTTTTGAAAAGTTTATCCTTTTCGGAATTATATTTTTTCTCATAATCAACAATTAAGTTATCATAAAAAGTAAAAGAATTGGTATTTTCATTATTATATTCGTCATCATATAGGGCATTATCTATTCTTGATTTATGATGATGAATATTATTATAGAAATCATAGGTATTATAAAATCCATTATCATACATAATTTTTTTTGTTTTTTCATATATGTCTGATGTAATTATATGATTAGACTCTTCTAAAAATAAATTTTCAAAAATAGCATACATATTTATATAATTTATTGTAGTAATTTTTCTAGTTAAAATATTACTTAAATAATCATAGGGTAACATATATTTAACAGATATATTAAAATCATATTCATTTTCTGAATAATAATCTATATGGGCAACATAAACGTAAGCCTTGTTAGGTATAAGAATATTGCCTTTGTCAGAAAATTGTTGAAGAATAGAATTTTTGTTTATTTTTTTCACTAATTCTTCGGGAGAAATCTGCAACTCTTCTAGTTTGTTATCTATAAATGATACAACCCATACATCTATATCGTATGATAATTCTTGAGCTAAAAAAATATGAATCCAGTTTTCCTGAACTAACTGTTTTTGGGATGTTTCTGCAATAATTGCTTTAATGCGATTGCACATATAATTTATATATGGAGTACCAGACATATCTAAAATAGTTTGGAATATTTTCATTACGGTATCAAATTCTATTTCTTTAATTTTATTATTTTCTATTTGAGAAATATATGAAGCACCTTTTCCTAATTGTTTTGAAATTATATCGCCACGTTTATTGCGTTCTTTTCGTAAAGTTTTTATAGTATTTTTTAATAAAGGAGTAAGAGATACTTTTTGGTGTAGAGAGATACTTTTTATTGACAAGATGATTCACCTCCGAAGTTATATTAATTATTATTATAACATAAATACAGTAAAAAACAATTTGATAATTATTTGATTTGGATATAATTATAAAATAATAATTATTATAAAATAATTGACAAATTATTATACATGTAGTATAATCAACTTATCAACAAGAGCAGTACAGAGTAACATAACTGCTCTGTTGATGGGATAACAGACACATTGGAACAGGTAAACGGAACTTAATCAAATTTGTAACATTTTATATTGACACGAACAAATGTTCTGGTATATAATGATGTTACGGCAAATAAAAAAGGAAAGCAATAGCATCTCCTACAACGCTGAAACTTCCCTTTAATTTGGAAAGAGCTTCCTACGACTCAATCCAATATGTAATTTGTATAGACAACACAAATGGAGTCCATACTTTTTTCCTTAGACAAGACAAAGTATAACATGAATTTCATTTTTGTGCAAGTCTGCACAATTTATTTCCCAATAAAAAATTTAAGAGCAGCGAGATATGACAGGTAAGCTATGTACTTTTGTACATTTGCAGATCAGTTTATTTCCTGTACCTAAATGTACTATGATAACAGAATAACAGGAGGATCACACTATGATTAACGCTGAGAAAATCGTTTTCGAGAAGCAGAACTACTATACTCCTTCATGGAATGGTGTAACTACAGTAAAGATTCTTGAAGTATTACCCAAGGGGAAAGTACGTGTAAAAGCAGGTGAATCTATATTTGTACGTTCTATACAGTATATGTTTAATACGGCTAAAGCTGCACAGGCAAACCGTAGAGCATGGGAGAGTTTTGAGAAAAAACGTAAAAAGGCGGCAAAAAAGAACAAAAAACAGTGATAATTTGAAACTTGGATTTCATCTTAATTATGAGGAAAAATTATATGAATAAGACATGGGAAGATAGACCATTGTCAAAATCTAAAGTGGCATTGGTAGAAATGCAGCGCCAGTTAGAAATCATCTCTAAAGATGTAGAACAGGCAAGTACAAAGAATCAATTAGACCTGTTGCAGAAAATTGATATTACTGAGGACTGGTATGCACTTTATCACATTGTATGCAAAGAACATAATTTTGAATGTAAAGGTTGTCCTTTTATAGAAACTGCAACTGAGGAATGGGATTCAGACACAAACAGTTATGAAACTTATTATGATTGTAAATTTGAGTTTGGATCTGGATATGCAGGTGACATAATACCGTATATTGAAAAGTATCGAGAAAAAATCGACAGATATAAAAAGAAAGAAGATGAAGAACAAATCTATACTTCGAGAGGATGGCATAAGAGATATCAATAAGTAAAACTTGATTCCGTTTTGAGTTATAAAATGGAATCAAAAATTTTTACCTTTGAGTGAGTAGCTGTAGGACATTAGTAGATTGTATTACCATCCTATAGCACACTATGGAGTAACTAATAAACAGAGAAGTGATAAATACGGGAGGTGATTTATCAAATGAACAGATTAGATTATGTATTGCTAAAGATTTTGAAAAAGAAAAACTGTACCAGTCATTTTCATAGCATGACATTACAGGAGATTATGGGAATGTCAAAATCATGCAGATCAACAACTTCTCGCAAACTTAAAACATTATGGGAGCAAGGATATGTAGAGCGTGGATGTGGAGATTGGCAAGCATACACATATTACATCACAGAAAAAGGCTTGAAGCTAATAAAGAATGAAGAGGAGAACGAACATGCTTAAAGATTCAACGGCAGTTATTGGTTTAGGTTTTGGCGGTATGACTGTAACTTATGAGTTCCAGGAGAGAAATTATCTTACATATTCGGTAAACGGATCAGAACAGGATATTAAAAGTATTCCCAATGCAAAAAATAGCATGAGGCTTGAAGGATATGACGGTCTTGCAGGAAATAGAGAACTTGCCTATGGAGCATTAAAGGGTAATAAGCATATATTGAAGAAACTTAAAGAAATAGAGAAGAAAATCATTATTGTGATTGCTTCTGCCGGTGGTTCAACAGGATCAGGATGTATTCCATTTGTATCTGAAATTCTGGTACAAAATCCAGATAAGATTGTTGTTCCAGTAATTCTTATGCCAAGACAAGATGAGTCAATCCAGAAAAGACTGAATGCGTACAACGTTGCAAAAGAACTTATGCAGATTGAAGAACTGGGTGCCATCATCTTTGTAAATAACGAATCTTATTCAGATTTGAAAAAGATTAATACGATTCTGGTAAATATGTTGGATGCATTTTTAAGTGATACTTCCTATTCCAGTGGATCAAACTTTGATGATTCTGAAAAGATGAAGATGCTGAAAGATAACGGTGCATTTGTGATTGCTATGTTATCTGATAAAAATTCAGAGAATAATAAAGTAACTACTTCTGACATGGTAAAAGCATTAACAGTTAAAAATATTTTTCTTCCTATCAATGCAGATGGTATTGTTGGAAACCTTGGAATCATCAATCAAGGCAAAAACAAGATTGACGAGCATGAAATTGAAAAAGCTATTGGTGTTCCAGAAAACATTTTTACAGGATCTAATGGAGCGGTCAATATAGCCTGTGCATCAGGATTATCTTTTCCAGTTGAATATATTAAGAAACTTGGTAAAGATGCTTCAGATGAACAACGTGCTAGGCTCAATCGTAGACAATCTTTAACTCTACTTGATGATTTAGAAGAGATTGAAAGTCCAGTTGTTCCAGATAATAAGTCAGTAAGCAAGCGTAAACGTACAAGTCTGGAATTATTAGAAGGGTTAGATTGAGAAGTTACGAACAACTATGAACAAGTAACAGATAGGGAATATACAAGTAACCTATAACAAAACAACAAGTAAGAACACAGGAGGATATAGTAATGGGAAATCTTTATATCACAGTCGAGGAATTTATGAAACAGATTGGTAATTCACACGTAGATGTGGAACCAAGTGTATATAGCAGAGCAGCGATGGAATTGAGTAATGCAACAGTGTCTCATGATGATAAAAATAAAGAACTTGTATTTTATTACGGGTGCAATGCAAGTTTGATATTTGAAACTGACAATATTTATAATATTTCCTCTATGAATGAGGAAAGCTACGTTATTACTTTAGATGATGGACTGGCATTCAATGTAACAAAGACACCAGAAATTAAATAATTTATACGGAGGACGAGAGACATGATGACCAAAGATTCAGCAACAGTAGAACAGTTTATGGAGTGGGTTGGAGATGCAAAAGTAATGATTGCTATCAATTCATATGAAGTATGTGAAAAAATAATGGGAGTAGCGATTCCTTTTGCAGAAGTTCACTATGACGAAAACAAGAAAGAGATTACTTTCGCATCTAAGGACAAGGCATCACTCACGCTCAAAACGGACAGCATTGAACGCATTGATAAACTCAGCGAGAGAGATACCTGTTATTCCATTCGCATGAAAGTATACAATATCAATTTTAGCGTACTCAGACGTTAATACAGGGAGGATTCAGAACATGAACAGAGCAGAGAGAAGAAAAGCAGCGAAAGAGCAGAGAAACAATAATATAGGAAGAAACACCAACAGCAAGCACAATTTTGTTGATATGGGAAAGTGGGATATTCCAATCAATGAATTAAAACAGGATGAGAATCTGAAAGATCCTAACGCAGATCCAGAAGTTATGGAATTATTCAACGAAGTTTATACCAAATGGATGGGAAGTACATTAGTCAAGAATCTATATTCCAAAGTGCTTATTACACTGGGAATGGAGTATCTGGACACTTTGACATCATTGAAATTTGACCTGATTCCGATGGAAGATAGAGTCTATGTCAGAGATACAGTGTACCATATGGCAAATACTTGTAATTTCTTTATGGGTGCGTGTGCCGATGGTCTCAATAAATCATTACAGGATTATATTGACGATTGTCATAAAGCAAACAGAAAAGAAGTTGAACTTCCTTCCATAATTAACACAGGGCTTGAATTTCAGACATTACCAAAGGCAGAACAGATTGATGATATGTATGCTGATTTTCTTGTAAAACATGCCAATGAACTTGATCCATATCTGATACTGATAAAGCCTTCTGAAATCAGAGGTGACGAAGAGTATGTTTGCAAAGTCCTCAGAATGATTGTGAATCAGTCAATCAAACTGGATAAAGAGATTGAGATTCCATCACGTAAATATGTAGTGGAACTTTAAGACACACAGAGAAATATATATCAATATCAGTGGATGGGATTGCACCTGTCCACTGAGAGAAAGGATAATAGATATGGAAGAATTAAGAGTATACGGTCATTATTACAAATTATTCAAGGGTGAAGGTGGTATTCCACGAGAGGTAACAGTTATTGCTATTGATGGAGATATGGTGACTATTATCAACGGACATCATACAAAAGAAGAATTGGATGGATGTTCAATGCCAATTAAAATGCGTTGCAATAGAAATAAAATCATAACCAAAGTTACTGATCGGCAGAAGAAATTAATTGATGCAGAAAAAGCAAAATTCCAGAAAATTATTGATGATGCAGATAGAAGTCTTGAAGCATTTAAAAATAGAGAAGTCTGATTTATAAGAAAAGGAGAGAATTAATAAAGTGTACGGAACTGTTAAATATTACAATCAGCAAAAATGCTACGGATTCATTGGTACAAGTGATGGGAAGGAGTATTTCTTTCATATCAGCGGTCTGAATAAGAACTACGGCGGTAAACCAAATGCTGATGACAACGTAGAGTTCAAAGTAAGTGAGCCAAATGATAAAGGATCAGTGTGTGCCTATAATATTAAGCCGATTCTTACATTAAATATGATGCGCAAGGCATTAGGTAAAGAGCATCTTCATCTGAAATCAATGAAAGATGAATACGGCAATAGACGTTGGCTTGTGCTGGATGATAACAATGCTATTCAAACATCTGATAAAGGTATGTCACTTGAAGAAGTTGCAGAATATGCAGGATTTGAAATTGTAAGAGAATAAGAAAAGGAGAACTAGAATTATGTCAAAAAGTATTATGAGTGGAATTATGAAAGAAACAGGTAAAAAACTTGAGAAAGATATTGCTAAGAAGCTTAATGGCTCATGTGGTAAATACTATAACGGTAATAAAAAGCTTCAGAGCATGATTTCCAAAAAAGATTTTGCCAATGTTATTAAAAATGTCAATGTGAGTTTTAGAAATGGGAACCTGAATGTATCAGTAAATCCAAACGATGAGGATGCTGTTTCTGGTGACGATAAAAAGAAATTTGATGACTTATGCAATGAATTTTTTGAAGAGACGGTATCTGAATATTTTGCAAAGAACTAATCAGAAATTGTGACAGAGAAATAAGTAGCATAAAGATATATTGAGTAAAAAGGAGATTAGAAATTATGTCAGAAAAAATCGTAGCAGGTATTGGACTAATCATTGATAATCAGGAAATCGAAAAATGTATTACTGAGAAATTTAAAGCTTCATCTGATACATATTACAGAAATCATAAAAAGATTCAGAATATGATTTCTGAGAAAGATTTTATCGAAGTGATAAATCATGTAAGTGTCAGATTTGACAATGAAAATATGTTTATATGTATCAATCCAAAAGGCTTAGACCTTATTGAACCAGAGCATAGAGCTAGAATTATTGAAGCATGCTATGAATATTTACATAGAATTGCTTCGGAATATTTTAATCTTGGCATTGATACAGGAAACAATGCAAGAGATTTAACCAAAGAAAAGACAATAGAAATCATTTCCGAAGAAACACGTGCAAGTCAAGATATATCTAAACATGTAGTAAATGCTGTAGCAGAGAATTTGGATGCTTTAAGCAAAGGTGAAAATCCGAATACATATGTGACAAATATTTTCGGAGACAGTTTGAAAGATACCACATATGAGGCTGCAATTGAGATTATTGCCAACAAGTGGACTGATCTCACTAAGAGTGAAAAATCAATTCTTGCGGAAGAATTAGGTGGAGTACGAAATAAAAGTTATGTAATAGCCTTATTTGACCATGTAACAGAGAATTAACTAATATATAGTACATTGCATCGGTATTATCTGGTGCAATGTACCACTCAAAATATAGGAGCAAAAAAACATGAAGAGAAATACAACACCTGAGAAATTATTGGATGCTATTAATAATAAGAAGTTATCCGTTATCGGTGGCAAGATTTATTCAGTTGATATGGTAAGAAACTACCCACCAGATCAATTTGTAGAAGAATTAGAGTTCCTTTGTGAGTCAGGATGTTTTGCAGAGATGATTGATATTAAATATGAGGTTGCTGTAGGACACGTATTGTTGGACATTGGACGGATGTGTGCAAGGGATATTTATGTTTTAATGCAACTTGACATTACTGATGGTGTTACACCACAAGAGATTAAGGAGATGCTGCTATATACAGATTATTAAATGAAATAGAGAACTAATAGGTAACACGGGTTCGATTCCCGTACTGATTATATATAGAGAGAAAGGAAAAATTGAAAATGTCAGAAGAGAAGAATGTATTAACAGGAACAGTTAAATGGTTTGACGGAGAAAAAGGATACGGATTTATTACAGCGGATGATACAGATTACTTTATGCATTATTCCAGTATCAACCTACCAAAAGGGAAGAAGTATCTTGATAAGAATGATACAGTTGAATTTGAACCAGGAGAAAATGAAAAAGGATTACTTGCAACAAATGTAACACCTGTACTCACATTAGGCATGATCCGAAAAGCTTTGGAGAAAGAAGGACTGTATGTAAAGACACTTCAAAATGCTTACGGTGTTGAGGTCTATCATGTTGTGGATGAGAATAATTTCATTCAGTCCCCGGAACAGGGAATGTATTTTAACGAACTTGCCAAGTATGCTGAGTTAATTTCATAGGGACTAAGTAACAGAGAATGATATAGAACAGATAAGAAAAGGAGAAAAAATTATGATGATGAACAGAGAACTTAATAACGTAACATTTGGAACACTTGGACTGGATAGCACTATCAACTTTTTAAAAGCACCGATGTGTGATTGTGGTGGTAAACAGGTACTTTGCACTGAGGATATCAAACAGGCAACCGGTGATATGCTTTCAGAGCAGAAATTTGATGTAGGTGGAATCTTAGTATTTAAACAGGATGGTGATGTGCTGTTTACACTGAAGATTGGACAGACAGAGAAAGATATTTATTTCAGTACATTAGATATGAGCAGTAATCCATTAGAGGAATGTGGACAGGTGTTACAGAAATCTTTACAGTGCATGGAAGAAGAGTTAGGCGTGGAGAAGAATGCTTTAGTATTGAAACATTGTGGTGTAATGGTAGAAATTGAGAAAGATACATTCAAGATTATTGAAGAATAACTATTAATATAGGTCAGTTTGTGAACTGGTAAAGAACATTGCAAGGTACTTCCTTAGTTCTACCGATTTAACAATGATAGAGGAAAAATTATGGATAAGGAATCTATCAATAGTCGATCAACACCAGATTCTGAAAAAGACGATTCTTTAAATATTTCTAATCTATCTATTGGAATGGTAGTGAAAAACTATAAGATTTTATGCCATCTGCTTAATCAAGAAACAAAAACAGGTAATTCAAAAAAATATCAATTAGAAAATTTTAAGAGATACTTTGAATGGAAAAAAGTAGGACAGAAATTTATCATTGTAGATATTCATAATCCTCCATTGGAGAAGATAGACTTACGAAAACTGGGTAATAGTACAGGACATTATAAAACATACAATGGTACATATAATGTAGACGCAAAATATAATCATGCTAAAGGTGTGTATAAAATCCAGTTGGATAATGATGTTTATATTGGTTCTACAATAATGGGATTTAGAAAACGATATATTGACCATAGTGAAAATTATCAAAATATGATGGATCATACGCAAAGGCTTTTACAAAATGGTGGTATATTTGAAATCTTATGGATAGCACCAGATAATACATCAGAAAATGATATTCGTCAAAAGGAACAAGAATATATAAACCAGTATAAAGAGAATGAAAAACTGCACATTATTAATAAAAAACCACAGGTAATTATTCCTGTTCATAAAAATAAAAAAACCAAATTTAAAAAGCTTTTCATTGATTCAAGAAATTACAATTTTGTGATTGAATTATTGAAGAACTGTGAAATTAATTTCAGAGAATAAGATAACAGATAAATAAAGTTTTGGCATAAGGGGAGAATGCATTATGATTGAAGAATCAGTAATTAAAATTATAGATGACATTATGGGAAGTGGGAAAAGTACATGGGCAATTAATCACATCAATCAGAATCCTGACAAAAAGTTTTTATGTATAGTACCGCTTTTATCAGAATGTGAGAGATTTAAAGAGAAAACAGATATTGATATTATTGATCCAGAAAAATGGGGGAGTAAGTGGAAGAATTTCAGATGGTTAGTTGAGAATGATAAAAATATTGTAACAACTCATTCTCTAATAAAAATGATGGATCTGGATATGTTGGAATTATTAAAAAGCAAGAACTATGTACTGATGATTGATGAATGCCTAGATGTTCTGGATACATATAAAATCAGCAAGGATGACTTAAAAATTATATTCAATGAAAAACTTGTATCACTGGATGAAGATGGATTTTTAGTTTGGAATGAAGAAAGAAAACCATATAAAGGTGTTTATGGTGACATTAAACGACTTTGCAGTTTTAAATCGTTAATGGGATTTAAAAAAGAGAACAGTGATGAATTGGCAAGGGTTATTATGTGGAATTTTCCTGTTGACTTTTTCAAATGTTTTGATGAAAGTTATATTTTTACATACTTATGGGAAGGAAGTATTCAGAAATCTTATTTTGATATTCATGGAATCAAGTACGAAAAATATATGTTGGATTATGATAGACAATTGATTCCGCATTGTAAAGAAATTGAATATGAAAAGAGAAGAAACGTTGCTGACTTGATTAATATATACGATGGAAAGTTCAATAAAATTGGTATGAAAATAGGAAAGTCAAATCCATTATCAAAATCATGGTATGAAGATAAGAGAAAAAAGAACAGATCCATATTTTCACAGTTGAAGAACAATACAGAGAATTATTTTAGAACGGTTACTAAAACAAAATCCATAGATAATATGTATACAGTGTTTAAACCTTACTGTAAATATGTAAAAGGTAAAGGATTTGCAAATGGCTTTGTTTCCTGCAATGCAAGAGGAACCAATGAATTTAAGAATAAAAAATCTTTAGCATATCTAATAAATTTCTTTATGTCTCCTGATATAAAACAATTTGTAGAGCATTACCATATTGAATTTGATGATAATTTATTTTCATTATCTGCTTTATTACAGTGGATTTGGAGAAGTCAAATAAGAGATGGTAATCCAATAGATCTTTATATTCCCAGTGAAAGAATGAGAGAATTATTAAAAATATGGATTAATGAATGCAAGACAATGAGTGAAGCAGCATGATAAAAATGTGAAAAATGAGCTTCTAAAATTTCACATTTGGCTTCGGAAATGCCCTATTTACAAGGGCTTCAGGGGTCTTTCCGTAAAGAAAAGGATAAGGTAATACTATATTAATTTAATCATAATATCATAAATAATCTGCTTAAAAAGTATATGTTCAGAATGTGTCATATTTTTTATATTTCGTAGCGTAGCGGAGAAATGTAAAAAATTGCACATTATGATGCTACTAATTCTCTGTTCACAAGCTTGCTTGTGGGCAGAAATTAGGAGTCTACTGTCAGAGACATAAGATGCAAACAGAAAGGCGAACACATATGTATAGAAAAACGATACAGCATGAGAAAGAGAATTTATCCAATGGACTAATCAGTGAAGAATTAATATATGCCTGTCTGATGACATGTGAAAAGGTTATCAGTAAGAATGCATATTTAGAGAAGAAATGGAGCAAATGGTATGAAGATTTTACTGGATCAGCAGACGCAAATACTTATAAGATAAATAGAATTGAATGGATGGGATATAGAGAAAAATTACAATCCCTGCTGCTAGAGAAATACTCTATGAAGGAGATTATCCAGAATACAAAGTCTACAAAGGTATATACGGATATTGCACCTATGACACTGGTAAAAGCAGTTATTGACTTGATTGATACAGGTAAATATGTATTGCTTCTTTAATATATAGTCCCCGACAGGTAGGCAGCGAGTTGACAAGCAACTCACTGAATTATTTTCCTTGCTAAAGCAAGAAAAATATCATAGAGAGAAAAGCAGTTGAGATATATTAGTTTAATTGTTTAAGGGAGAATAATAGATTATGGCAAAGAGAATTAAGAATCCAAATGAAATCTGTTATATGTGCGGTAAAAGTAAGTCACAAGTATTACATTTGCTTGAAGGCAACTATGGATATGTTTGTGATGAATGTGTAGAGAATGCTCATGATATGTTATCTGAGAGGGCAGAAAGAGAAAAAAAATTAAGAGAATACCAGAAACATATTGATGCAACACCTTCACAAATTAAATCTTATCTGGATCAGTACGTGATTGGACAGGATGATGCTAAGAAAGCTTTATCTGTTGCTGTGTATAATCACTATAAGCGTATGCACCAGAAAAAGAAATCAGATGTTGAGATTGAGAAATCCAATATTCTTATGATTGGAAATACAGGATGTGGTAAAACCTTCCTTATTAAATGTTTGGCAAAATATCTTGGTGTTCCGATGGTTATCGCAGATGCCACTTCGCTTACAGAAGCCGGTTATGTCGGAGATGATGTTGAAAATATTCTTCTTAAACTGTATGAGAAATCAGAGTGCAATTTAGAGAAAACACAACAGGGTATCATTTATATTGATGAGATTGATAAATTGGCTTTACGTGGTGAGAATACTTCTCTTACAAGGGATGTTTCTGGTGAAGGAGTTCAGCAAGCACTTCTGAAGATTCTTGAAGGTACAATTGCAAGAGTTCCGTTTGGAGGTGGACGTAAACATCCTAATGCTGAATGTGTAAATATTGATACAAGTAATATTCTGTTTATATGTGGTGGTGCTTTTGATGGATTGGAGAAGCTTATTAATCAAGATAAGAAAGTAAACAGAACTATTGGATTTGGTGTTGGTGCGGAGAATATATCTAATGAAGAATTTACACTTGAAAATGTACAACAGCATGATCTTGTAAGATATGGTATGATGCCTGAGTTTATCGGACGTTTACCAGTAATCACAACACTTGCACCATTGACAGAGAATGATATGGTAAGAATCCTTACTGAACCAAAGAATGCAATTGTGCGACAGTTCCAGGAGCTATTTGCTATGGATGATGTCAAACTACAATTTGAGAAAGATGCTTTAATGAAGATTGCTGCTATAGCAAATGAGAAGCGTATTGGTGCAAGAGGATTAAGAAGCATTGTAGAGAATGTATTACAAAAGACTATGTTTGAGTTGCCTGATATGAAGAGTGCAAAGAAAGTAGTTGTAAATGCTGAGTGCGTTGATGGTGATACTGAACCTTTTGTATACGGTGCAAGAAATAAGAAGATTGCGTGAGAGGGATTATTTAAACTTGTACCAAGTACAGGTTCAAAAAGAAGGATAAGTGAAAGATGAAAGGAACATGGAATGAGTAAAGCAGATAATGTTTTATTAAACAAAGATACAAGATTATTTTATCTTAGTGACGATATTGACAATGATACGATTGGTAAAATGTGTTTTCATATTTTATCCATTTTAAAACATGATGATGAAGAGGAATCTGAGAAAAAGGATTTTAAAAGAGAACCAATCCAATTATATGTAAATTCATATGGTGGTAGTGTGCATAATATGTGGGCTTTGATTGATATAATTCAACAGTCAAAAACTCCAATATATACATATTGTACAGGATATGCTATGAGTGCTGCATTTAACATTTTTCTCGCAGGACATAAAAGATATGCAACAAAACATGCTACATTTATGTGCCATCAGATGAATTGTATCAGATCTGGAAAATATCAAGATATGATAGAAGATAGAAAAGAAATGGATTATATGAATCAGCAAATTGAAAATTATGTAATGGAAAGAACAAAAATTTCAGAAGAAAGAATAAAAGAAATTAGAGAAAAGAAGCTTGATGTATATATTCATCCAAATGAAGCAATCAATCTTGGTATTATTGATGAGATTATTTGAGAAAAAATTAAGTGAGGAATGTGACATGAGCAATAACATTAAAATGATTAATGGCGGTCAACATCAGAATATAATTGAGAACAGCAGAAGAGCTTTAAAATATGCTGATGTCTGGGCGAAGTATTACAACAGAGAATTGAAAAAAGGATTGGAAGAATGTACAGATAAAGGTGATCTGTCTCATGAACAGGCAGTTAAATTAGCTTTTATTGGTGTTAAGCATGTGATCAGTTTACTTGATGTTGATAGACAGGGCGAAGAACTATATAAGGTTGACGGCAAAAGATATGAGCAACCAGAAGAAGTAAGACAGAATTTGTTTGATACTATTGACCGAGTGTATAACTTCATTGGTTTCCTGACTATTCGTGACCTGTTATCTATATTTCCAATAAGAAAAGATTACGATGGAGAATTATACCAATGTAAGGATTATTTTTATACGGTAGAAGCTTTATCTAAGATGGATTTGGATAAGCCAATTGGAAGAGATAATGTATTTAGTCTTATGTGGGATTATTATAATGAAGATTTAGAACGCATTTTGAGTGAATATATGTGCCTTGTCAGTGACTTACACAAAAAGAAAACTGGTAAAGGATTCGCAGAAGTATTTTCTGAAATGTATGATATTCCATCTTATAGTATCAATAAAGATGCAGGGATTATACAGGACAACCAGACAGGTGAAATTATTAAGATGGATAGTAAGAAACAGAGTCATATTAAGATAGTAAAATGATTTCTGCTGCTGAATTGTATATTTTATATACAGATGAAACGGGCATTTCTTGGAATATAAAAAAATGCGCATCCATCTGATGCGCGTACACAATTATATAATATTAAGCGATACTATCCCACTCGCTTACCAGACGAGTCATTGTTTCTTCATCTGGGTCAATATTTCCTATGCTAGCATTTTTAGCAAGGATTTCTTGGGTTGATTTTCCACATTTTGGACAACTTAACCAAAATGTGAAACCAATTCCGTCAAAAACAAGTTTTGGTATGCATTTACATTTTGAGCAGAATTTAGTATTTCCTAAATTTTCCATTTTATGTCACCTCCCATTTCTTGTTTGATTTAAATTGTAATATATCGATAATAAAATGTCAATAATAAATAGGAAATTAAGAGATTTATAAAGTTAGGAGAATTAAAAATGAGTGATCATGTATATTATATAGGTAAGTTTAAGTTAGAATCAGGTAGATGTCGTATCTACAAATTAAATATCCTGGATTGTATGACAGATAGAGAACGAGAATGGTATAACTGTTATACCAGAGGATTCAGTCATACCAAAATGCAGAAGTTTTTAAACAAAGAAATTAACAACGGTGAAAAAATAAAATCAAAGGATGCTTACAGCATAGAAGATATTATAAAGAAGTTTCCTGTTTCTTTAGATGTGGCAAAAGAAATGTACGAGAATAATTACCCTAAAGAGATATTTAGAAACTTATTGTTATCTGAAATTGAAGGTTATCCAGAGGAACTTATAAGAAGTATCGATAAAAGATTTTTGTATATGTCATATCAAGAAAACGAAGATACAGAATATGTTGTTACTGATACAGAAAATATAAGTCGTCAAGTGGTATGGTTTGAAAATGAATGTGTACGTAGATGCAGGAATGATTTAGAAAATACACCTTTGATAAAAGAAATTATTGTGCTGAAATGCAGAAGTAATTTAATGACAGGAATTTTAGAACAAATTATAGACAGAGGCGTTGATGTTGATGGAAAGCATTATATATTTTTCACATCATCCACAAGTCAGATGAAAAATGCGGAGATTACTTTACTAGAAGAATTCTACTGGGAGAAGAACAAAGATGCTTTGATGTGCGGATTATCAGAAGAAGTAATCAATGAATCTGGTGGAATTAATATGAGTAAATTCTTTGCTGCAAAAGCGTTGAGTATTTCCAATAGTGTTAAATATGACACAGGTATTGACATTGATGAAGTACTCATAGTTCCAGATTTTGAAACAATGGTAACTGGTATGGTGAATTATTTGGATGTAAATACTCTGGATATTGAGCAGAAGAAAATGGTGATTCCAATTCAGCATATGGATGGTGCTGGTATTTTTATTCCTGGTACATTTCCATGTAGTTGTCAGATCAGAGGGGGATGGATTAAGGGTGCAATATTCCCATTTGATTTTCATAGATTTATCAGAAAATATCGGCATAAAATTTCTGATAAGCATTTAACAGATGCGTGGGGTAATCCTGTTACCATAGAAGAATTTTTGAATGCAAAGCTTATATTAACGGACAGTCAGTTGAAAATGCGCAAGTATTATAAATCTATGGATGAATACCGTCAGCATTTCAGGAATACCAATCAGTCTATTACGATTAATAATTATTCTCATAGTCCTGAAAAGGATTCTCAAGTGTCGGTGGCATATCAGCCATTCCAAACTATTCCACGTGAAAATATTACAGAGGATAACATAAAAGGTTTAACTCAAAAGACAATTGAATATATCAACAAGGCGAGGACAGAACCCAAATATGCATTAAAATTGATGGGGATGGAGATTGATGAAGAACAGCAGCAGGACAGAGAGTTTGATGCACTTCATGCTTCTCTACAGAAATACCCAGAGTTATTGGAAGATGTTCATGTCAGAAAAGTTATGCAACGTGCAGCGGAATCGGCAAGAAAAAAAGCTATGGGATGTAAATTGTTCATGGAGGGACTCTGGAGCTATATCTGTCCTGATTTATATGCTTTCTGTCAATGGTTGTTTCTTGGAGAAGAAAACCCAGAAGGATTGCTGAAAGATGGATATATCTATAATCGGTATTATGTAAATACAGATGTTAAGGAGTCCTGCTGCTTGCGTTATCCTCATCTATCAGATTGTGAACATGCAATAAGAAAGGTAGACAAATCAGATGAATGTCAGAGATGGTTCCGAGGATATGATACAGTAGTCAGTTGTCACGATTTAATATCAAAAGTACTACAGGCGGATTGGGACGGAGATCATATCTGCCTGGTACACGACAAAGAATTTTTAAATGTACTGGATAGAAATAAGTACCCTCTATATTATGAAATGACAAAAGCAGAACCGTCATTGATTGACAACGAACATACAATGACTTGTCTGACAAGTAGTTTTAATAATGAAAATATTGGATATGTGTCTAATGCGATTACAAAGATTTTTAATTCTGATAATCCAGATACTAAATTGGTAAAGGTTTTATGTGCCTACAATAATTTTGTAATTGACTATTTTAAGACACAAAAGAAAATGGATTTGAAAAATTACGAAATAGATTATGCAAGATATAAAGATAAAGAAAGCAAATGTCCATACTTTTTTAGATATGCAAAAAATAAGAAACAGAGTTCCTGTCTTTCTTATAATCCTTCATGTACTGCTGATAGAATCAGTAAGTATGTTATGAATGAGACAAAAGGTGCGATTACTTATACTGTAGAAAACCTACAATTCAATCCAGAAAATTTAAAAAACAAATCTATAAAAGTAAATAGAAATTCTGACAAATATCAGAAACTGCGGGACTTGCTATTGAAGCTTAAAGGTGAACGAAAGAACTTGTATAAAAAGCTTAGTACAAGAGTACAGGAACAGAATAGTAGTTTGAATTTGGATATAACCTTTTCATCTGAACAGTTATTTGATATTCATTGTATTTCTGAGATTAGAAAGATCATAGAAGATAAAGTCTCAGCAGTCAACTATTTGGTGGATATTGAGTATTATACTCCTGAAAATATGGAAGACAGAAAAGATATTATATGGAATTGCTATGGTGATGTTATTTATCAAAATATCTGTGACAGTATAGACAATAATGTAGAGGTAAAAACCAAACGTAATTTATATGAATCTTATGAAGATAAGATAAAAGATATTGAAAATTTACGGGAACAGGTCATGGAAGAAATGAAACAAACACAGGTAGTTGATATATCAGAATCTTTATACAATAAAATTATGAATGTTAATACCAGAAAAAATGGACTGAATGATAAGTACTTGCTGTTTATCATCTATGTACTGATTCAACGTCATAAGAAGAAATATAATATTGATGGAGAGGATTATATACATATCTATAAAAATTCAAAGAGTAATAAATTAACACGAAAGACTATTGATGACTGGATAGGATCACAATGTACAAAATCTGGATTAAAACGACTCTGGAATAAAGGATATATCAGGATGGAATTTGGTGAGAAATATGATAAAGTCTATTTTGAAATGAAGATTCCTGAAGATGACTCAGTGAAATTTACTGTTGAAAATGCACATCCACTTGTTGACTTGTTCCGAAATAATGAAAAAAAGAAAACTGCACAATGTTTGATATGTCATAAATGGTTTATTGTTAAGGGGAATACGAAAACATGTAGTCTTGGATGTTCAAGAAAATTAGAAAAGATAAACAAAAATAATAATACAAAATTGTGCGGTATTAATAATTCGGAGATTTAGTATTTATATGAGAGTTGGAAAGTGGCTATATATAAGGCTTTCTGGCTCTCTTTTTAAAACTCAATATATACTATAGGGAAGAGATAGCAATAACAACATTTGCTGACAATATAAAAATATTTTGAATGAAAGGGGGATGAATTATATGAATACATTGAATCAGATTGTAAGAATGTATCTGGATGCAAATGGAATTTCAGATAAATTCTTTGAACATTATATAGGATGTAATCAGTCTGCATGTAGTAAATGGCTTCGTGGAATGGGAAAGCTAAATGCAGAGCAGACAAAAAGAGTACATGAGTTTTTAGCGGGTAAACATATCAAAACAGTAGAAGATATTCTAAATGTAGAGGAGTGATTGCATGATATTATGTGAATTAAATCAGCACGACTACACATATCTGATCCAGTTGTTAAATGAAAAGTATTATCAGACAACTGACATTCATGAACTTAAACAAATCAATTCTATCTATAAGCAATTAAAATTCAAGTCAGAATCATGGCTTAATCGTATCAAGTAAAATCATGGCATTTCTGCCAATATTTCAAGAAAGTTGAGAAAAACAAATGGGTGGTACATTTACATCATTAGGCGCACTCAAGGCGGCTATAAAAAAAGAAGTTGAAGAAGCAATGCAAGAGACAATGGAGAAATCCTATAAGGATGCAAAAGATAATGTTGAGAATTTCTATGCTGCACCAGAAGGTGACTATCATAGGACAGGAGCATTGAGAGAATCACCAACAATGTCAGTTTCTGGTATGTCTGGTGAATTATCTTTAAATACAGGTTATGCCTATTTTCCGGCAGGAAGAGATACAAATACTATTTACAATTATGCAGAATCTGGTAGCTTACTTGGTAATGGTGGATTCTGGGCGAAGACAGAAGCAGATGTACAGAAAAATATAGATGCATCGTTTGGGAAGCGGTTTAATTAAGCAGTTACAATAGCATATTTTGAATTGTAATATGTCGTACTCTGTCGTATAATAGTATAAATGGTAAATTTTACCAAATATATTGTATATGGGATGGAGACATTTATGGCAAATTATTTTTTGTTTCTTGATGAATTAAAACCTAACAACATATATAAGCATTTTTGCTTAGGTGGAATTTTTGTCGAAGATACATATTATAGGGAAGAAATTTGTAATTATGTAAAAAATTTTAAGTATAATATTTTTCATACTCACAATATAGTTTTACATGAAAGTGAATTAAAATCTTATAAGGGAAAGTTTAGCGTTTTAAAAGATAAAAAAATAGAAGAAAAATTTTGGAATGGTATGCATAAACTTTTCGATAATTATGATTTTAAAACATTATGTGTATGTGTAGATTATAACAAATTTGTTTCTTCCTACCCTACTAAAGGCGCAATACAAAATAGTGAATATTATGTTGCTTTACAAATTATATTAGAAAATTTTGTGCATTTTTTAAACTCAGTTGATGGAAAAGGATGCGTATATCTTGAATCTAGGGGATTAGATGCAGATTATGAATTACAAAAACAATACGAATTAGTAAAACAACAAGGTACTTTATTTATACCAGGGAAAGTTTTCCAAGACCGTTTGAAGGCAATTAGTTTTCCTTTAAAAATTGATAATAGCATAGGCTTACAAATTGCAGATTTTATACCTAATTCAATTGCAAGAGAGTTAGCAGAATTAAATCAGAAAAAATATACTTTACATGATGCAATTATTAAAAAATCATATGATGGAAATAATGATATGCAAGCACGATTTGGAATTAAAAAAGTTTTATAAAGTTATTGACAATTTTTAAAAAATTGCTTATAATAAATAAGCGATGTGAAGAATGACAATAATGGCAATGCCTGTGGCTAACTGAGCATCGTTTGCTATGGAATGACAAAATGGAGAAATCCTGTGTCTCTTCATGCACAATATGATAGATTTGTGCTCATTAATGAGATGCATTGCACCTTTGGGAGATTTATCTATCATCCCTTGAATATTTTTAGCAAATGCTATTAAATATAACTACATGCAAAAAGCCCACTCTTAATTGAGATGGGCTTTACTACATTTTATACAGATAATTGAGATTTAAAGATAATTGGAAATAAAACCTAATTGGCAACAAAACTTAATTGCGTAAGAGTCTAGTAGATTTGGCTAAGCTCTTTCATTTTATATAATCTTCTAGGCTCGAAGATTTATAATCATAACAGTTTAAGCAGCATAAAGAGACTATCGTAATAGATAGTCTCTTTTCTTATGCAATTTTTTAAAATAATATCATAATACAATAATACAGAAGGAGGTTTTAAATGTCAGATTTTAAAATAAAAGTGACGGCAGATCTTGATACGTCACAGTTAGAAGCGAAGCTAATGGCTTTGCAAAATAGAAAAATAACGATACAAGCCAATGCCAATGGTAATGGTTTGAGCAATATGAATAATAGTTTGCAACAGATACAGAACAATGCAAATAATGTATCTGCAAGTCTAAAAGGCATTGCAACTACCAAATTAAAAGTAGATGCATTGAATTTTCTAAAAAATCAAACCGAAAATGCAGTACGTTCAGTAACAGATCTTAATAAGGCTATGACTCTGGTTGATATGACTATGAGTAATATGTCTGGCTCATCTCTAAATTCTTTGAAACAACAATCCCTTAGTATGGCAAAAGATTTAAGTACCGCTACAAAAACCGTTACAGATGCGGTAACGATTTATGCAAATGAGAACGAAAGTGTAAGTTCCATGCTGAATAAGGCACAACCTACAGTATTGTTATCTGCTGCTTCTGGCATGAGTTCTTCATCTTCTGCGGATGCTATTCAAGGTATTTTGAATCAGTTCAATCTGTCAGAAGATCAGGCGATGCACGTTGCGGATACAGTTGAAAAACTCAGTTCAGAGATTGCATTAGATTTCTCAAAAGGTTGTGACACAATCTCTCAGTCAATTGCAACTTCTGGTTCAGTTGTAAATGAAGCAGGTATGAGTTTTGAAAAGTATGCGGCATTGGTATCAACAACAGCAGAAAAGACTAGGCAGTCAGGATCAGTCATTGGTAATGCCTTTAAGACTATCTTCTCAAGAATATCCCGTAGTAAGGATGGACTTACTACAGATGCTGAGATGTCAGATGCAGAAGCAGCACTTAAAAGTGTTGGTGTTTCTGTTCGTGGAGCAGATGGAGATTTAAGAGATATAAGCGATACACTTGACAATCTTAATGAAGTATGGGGAACATTAAATCATTCTCAGAGATCTTATGTGGCAGAAATGGCAGCGGGGGTAAGACAGAAAAATATCTTTGAAGCCGCCATGGATTCTTATAATAAGGCTTTACAACTAGAACAGGATGCACTTGATTCTGATGGCACAGCCATGAAGATAAATGAAAAACGTGCAGATTCCATCAATGGTAAGATGGAGAAACTGTCTGCTACAATGACACAACTTTATTCTGACGCAATGCCAGAAGAAGCAATTGAAGGAATGCTTGATTTTGCTACAGCAGTTGCAAAGGTTGTGGATAATTTTGGATTATTCCAAGGTGCATTATCTTCATTAGGTGTTGTTGGCGGTGCGAAGATAATCAGTACGATTGCTTCTAACTGGACAGGATTACTTTCTGCAATTACAAGCCCGTTAGGTATTGGAACTATTGCAGTAGGTGGTGCAGTTGCTGCAATATCTGCATATCAGAAATCTGTTAGTGAAATGGTTGAATCTGCGAAACAAGCAGGTGATGAATGGGAAAGCGGTCAGGAGAATCTGCAAGGACAGATTGATAAAATATCAGAACTGAGAACTGCTTTAGATTCTGGTACATTATCTGAACAGGAAGCCGCTTCTGCTAAAAGTGAATTGTTATCTATTCAGGAGTCTTTGAGTGAGTCTTATGGTTCACAGGTTGCAGGGATTGATTTAATTAATGGTTCGCTGACAGAACAGATTGCTTTATTAGATCAGGTGTCTCAAAAGCAGGCAGAACAGTTCCAGAATGAGAACAAAAAAGGTATTGAGAAAGCCCAAAAAGAGATAGAAAAAGATAGACATACTTATCTGGGACAGTTCTTTGATAATGGTTCTGATGAATCTGAGGCTATCAAGAAGTCCATTAAAGATTTACAGGATAAGTATGGGGATGATGTATTCACAACTGAACTGGAAGCCGATGGAATTACAATGGATGTTCATTTTAATGCAGATGCGTCTACTGCTAAAGAAGCACTGAATGATTTTATGACAGATGTTTCTGACATAGAGAAACAGTATGGACAGTCAGATACACTTGATCTCATGAGTGATAATGCGTCTGCTGGTTTATCAAAGGCGAATAAAGTTCTGGATGAGTATGGTGATTTATACAATCAGGCACAGAAAGCAAAACTTGTAGCAGATGATGACCTGTTTAAAGCACCATCTGGCAAAGAACAGACCGCTGTTAAGTGGCTGAATGATTATACAAAAGCAGTAGAAGCATATAATGATGCATTGTCAGAAGGTAATTCTGATGCGATTAAACAGGCATCTACTGAGTTTGAAGCAGTTGACAGTGCAGTACAGTCATTGTTGAAAAATTCTGGAATGTCAGAGTATGCAGATCAGTTTACAGAAGTAAAAGACCAGTTAAACGAATCTGCTATTTCTGCCAATAAATTCAATGATGCTTTATCAGGAAATGATTCATCTAAATTTGGTAAACAAGTTAAGAAGAGTGCGGATGCTCTAAAAGAACTTGGACTGACAGATACAGATTTTAAGTATGCTTTTGAGACAGACGGTGTTCAAGAGGGCGAGGATCTGATTAATTCTCTTGTAGATTCTGCAATTCAATGTGGATATATTTCTGATACATCCAGTGAGCAGGTATCTAAATTGGTAAGTGTTTTATCTTCCTTGGGTGTGATTTCTTCTACAACAGGAGAAGCAGTAGGAGATGCGACAGAAGAAGTAGCTTCATCTGTAGATACTATGTCTGATGCATTGGATTCTGCTAAAGAAAAACAGACAAATCTTATTGATGCATTGGGAAATTCCCGTTCTGCTACTGGTCTTACAAAAGATGATATCAATAATGTAACATCCGCATTTAAAGACCTTGATAATTTTGATCCTGCTTCTATTTTTGAGGAAACTGCTACAGGTGTTCATCTGAATACTCAGGCATTAAAAGAGTACAATGATGAGTTGGAACAGCAGACAAAGAATAACTTTGCAGAAGCTATTGCCAACAAGCAGCAGGAATTAAATGATGCGATTGCACAGAATAAATCTCAAGATGTGATTGATGGGCTTCAAGAAGAAGTACAGACATTACAGTTATTATCTGCTCAGTATGACGGTGCAACTTCATCTTATAATAAATTTGTGACTGCTGCATCTTCTGCTAATGAACGTGATTCATTTGAGGATGTAGCAAAAAGTTATGAAAGTATCGGACAGTTGATTGAACAGGGATGGACAACAGATGATTCTGTCACAAGTTATCTTGATTTATTACTGGGAACAGACAGAATCCAAGATTCCCAACAGGCATATGAGCAGTTAGGACAGACAATCGAAGGTACAGGTCACAGTCTTAAAGATTATATGACATTTGATGATGATGGCAACTTCACATCTCAAGGTGCATGGTCTTTTGTAGATGATGTTGCAAATAAACTTGGTGATGATTTTGTTAAGGTTGGTGAAGATGGCGAATACGCATTTGATCTGACAGGTGATAAAATCAATCAGGTTGCGGATGCATTTAATACGACTACTGATTTTGTTGAATTAATGGGTAAAGCACTTGCGGATGCAGGGGCAAATGTAAGTTTTGATTCTTCTGATGTGAAGAATTATAACGAACAGATGAAGCAGTTACAGGAAACTGCAAATACCACTCAAGAGAAATTAAAAGAAGTACAGAGTTCTACAAGCGGTGAATCTGGCGAAGGTTTATTGTCTGGAATTGATCTCAACTACGACAAAGCTTCTATGTCTATTGACCACCTGGATTCTAAGATTGCTGAATTATCTGGCAAGCGTGAGGAAATCAGTGTCAGTGCTGATACAGAAGAAGGACAACAAGCAATATCTGCATTAGATAATGAGATTGCTTCTCTACAATCTCAAAAAATCATGGTGTCTATTGGCACACAGTTAGAGGGCGGTGCGACTGTCGATGAACTGCTTGCTATTACAGATGATGCAGAACTGGCTGCCAAACTACAGATTGATGTTTCCCAAGTCGCAGAAGCAAGACAGCAATTACAAACTCTGAAAGATACAGGGAATATTGAGGTGCCTGTTACTGTTAAGCTTGACGAAGGACAATTCAATAGTTTGATTGAAAGTCTTACGGGTGAAGCAGTAGAAGTTCCTGCTGAGGTAGAAACACCAGAAATACCAGACATATCAGGTAAAACTGTAGAATACCCTTCTAAAGTTGATACTCCTGATGTGCCAGATGTTCCAGGTAAGGAAATTACCTATACTTCAACGGTAGATACTCCTGACCTTCCAGATATTCAAGGTGGCATTGCATATTATGAGCCACAAGTAGAAGGTTCTGCTGATGGAGAAACTGCCGAAGGTACTATTAATTATGATAAAGGCACAGTAGAATCTGCTGACGGTGAGACATCCGAAGGTATCATTAATTATGATAAAGGTGATGTTGAGAAAGCAGATGGAACGGTTTCTACAGGTACAATCAATTATGATTTAGGTACGGTTGCCGTTCCTACTGGTATGGTGGCAAGCGGTACGATCAACTATGCTTTAGGTACAGTTGCGACTCCTGGTAAAGCAATGGGAACATTTGGACAAGCCAGAGCATACGCAAAAGGAAGTCTTACAGATTTCCCTGCTTATGGTGATGGTCGTGTTTCACTTCCTAATGACCAAAAAGCATTAGTAAACGAAGAGTACATCAATGGTCATTCTGAATCCATAGTGCGTGATGGTGTATGGTCGCTTATTCCTGGTGGCGCACATATGGAGAACTTGAAAAAGGGTGACATCATATTCTCTGCACAACAGACAGAGGATTTATTGAAACGTGGTGCAACACCTGGTCATGCAAGAGCATATGCACAGGGAAGTTTAAGTGATTTCTCTCTTTCTAATGCTTTTGGTAGTGGTTTTTCTGGCACTGGTAGGAATCCTTGGGCTGGCAAAAATACAAGTTCATCATCCAGTGGCGGTTCATCATCATCTCAACAATCTTATAACGCCAATTCTGGTGCAGTTGCCAGAAATACAGATGAGACAGAGAAAAATACAAAAGCAAAGTCTGATTCCACAGAAACTTTTAACTGGGTAGAGACAAAACTTAAGAAATTCTCCGAAGCAGTAGAACATATTTCTAATCAGATTACGGACTATATATCTTCTGCTTTCAAAACTGTGCTTCTCAAAAGACAGGTCAAAGCAGTAGAAAAACAAATCAAGGCGAATGAACAGGGATATACTGCTTATATGAACAAAGCTAATTCTATTGGAATTAGTGATGACTATAAGAATAAAGTAATCAATGGTACATTATCCGTAGAGGATATTGATACATCTACAGATACAGGTAAGCAACTCGCCAAAGATGTAAAGAACTTCCAGACCTATTATAACTCAGCGCAAGATTGTAAAGACACAGTACAGGAGCTAAACAACAAACTTCTGGAATTATATGAAACAATCGTAAATATGCCTACGGAAAAGGCAGAGAAAAAGATTGACAGATTAAAGACCAAGATGGAGTCTTTAAGTTCCGTTTCTGATACGATTTCTCTTGGTGATTCTGCAATCGCAGCAATGCAGAATCAGATTAAGGTTGATAATCCTGGTCTTGGCAATGCACAGAATAGAGTTGATAAGGCTAAAACTG
>ERZ773248.1090-NODE-1090-length-26356-cov-8.668872_pt1 | contig 26356 bp, 30 predicted proteins | sample MGYA00580518_ERZ773248 | MGnify/ENA primary metagenome ERZ773248 (study PRJEB29015, sample SAMEA2737762) | human gut metagenome | biome: human gut; feature: human-associated habitat; material: faeces | place: China | collected 2012 ...
ACCTCCAAACTGAGTAATTTTATCTTACATCAGTTTGGAGGTTTACACAAACTTTAGGATACTCCCCGATCATCAAATAACAATGAAAATACATAGGATTCTTTGTAATCATAATAAGACCTCCATGTATCGCAATACTTTCGGTTTCACCCGGAGTTGTTCTGCATACTGCATCAATCTGTGAATATTCTTATCTTTGGATGCAGCATAACGTTTCATGGCATCCCTTATAATCTGAACATCACTGCCACTGCCGCGTAAAATATCGCACAACGTCCGTTCCAGATCATATACATATATGGGATTTCCTGATGAGGATTTTATTTCAATTTTTCCAAATTCATAATTTTCCGGCACCACTCGTATCACGCATAGATTTTCCTGCTTTTGTCACTTCTTCTGCCGTAATCGTACCATCTATGGATTCTTTCAGTAATTGTTCAATTCGTTCTTTCTGCGTCACTTTTTCATCCCCAGCCTTATATCAACCCATGTTCCACACAGTAATAATAGATTCCATCTTCCGCCACATGTCCGCAATGGTCTGTGGCAACTGCTTTCAATTTTTCTGATGCATTTTCCATGGCAACGCCCGTGCCCACTGCCTGGAACATCTCAACATCATTATTTCCATCCCCGAATGCCAGCGCCTCAGACCGGTCGAAACCATAATACTTCAACACCTTTGCAATACCCGTTCCTTTTCCGCCTGTTGCAGGGATAATATCAACTGCCCTGTCCCACCAGGAAGTGATCTTAGCTCCATGAACACCATCCAGGATCGTTGAAAAATCCGACTCTCTGTAGCTCATCAGCAGCTGATAAACAGTTCCCTGTGATACACGATCAAAGTCATCTGAAATAATCACCGTCTGCTTGCCAAATGCATAATACTGATCCAGATCCTCATCAGTTCCATTGGAGATCAACTGATCTTTAGTGGCAACCGATACCGGGCGCCCCAGCGTCGCCGCATTCTGAATCATTTTCTGCACATCATCCTGTTCCAGCGGATTGCTGTAGATAATCTCCTTCTGGTTGAAGCAGTAGGATCCATTATATGTAAGGATCGCGTCAAACTCAACCCCTTCAAAAGTCGGCACTGCCATAGGCGCTCTTCCTGTAGCAATACAGATGATAATCCCTTTTTCCTTTAGCCTCCTTAACGTCTCCAGCATCTTCGGTGTGACTTTTTTTGTATCTACGTCAATCAATGTTCCGTCTATGTCAAAAAATATGATTTTAATATTTTTCATGTTTGTTTCCCTCCTGCTTAAAATCTCGGCAGCTGCTGATCTGCTGTATGTTCACCAATCAGCTTCTCCATCCAGACCATGTCATACCATCTGTGAAACTTATAGCCACATTGGTGGAACTGCCCCACCATACGGTATCCCAGATGGGCATGGAACTCCACACTGTTCCGGGTCAGGTATTCATCCTCCTGCGCCGGATAGGCAATGCAGGCATTCATATTCAAAAAGCCTCGATTCCTCAGTTCTTCTTCCAGTGCTTCATGAAGTTTTTTACCAATCCCCATGCGTTTTTTATTCTGATCTACATAGATGGAAGTCTCCACCGCCCAGTCATAGGCTGGGCGATCATGGAACGGTCCCACGTAAGCATAGCCTACTGGCTCTCCACCCTGTTCCGCCACCAAATAAGGATACTTTTTCAGCGTATTGTGAATCCGTTCACGGAATTCCTCCACGGTCGGAACTTCATACTCAAATGTGATGGCTGTCTGCTCCACATAAGGCGCATAGATTGCCAATAATTTTTCTGCATCTTCTGGCTTCGCAGGACGAATCCTGATCTTTAAATCCATTTTACTCATCCATTTCTGTTCAATTTATCAGTCTTACTGAGATCTCCGTAACATATTGATCGATTTCCTTTTCAGTCAGTCCATCCACCAGGTATCGTTCCAGATACATTCCATCAACACCTAAATTTTGTTCCTGCTGATATTCCTTTAGTCTTTTATATGCTTCCCCAATATTTCTCCAATGACCCACATGGTAAGCTGTCAGATAATCTCCCGCCTTAAGAATCTGACACGAAAGTTTTCTTGGACGCTTGTCCAACAGAAGCACGGCATTGTCATATTTATGATAAGCTCCGCATTCTACATTTTCTGCATGCTGCATATATGCTACTTCATAATCACTGCAGAACTGTGGGTTTACATCGAGAAACTGTGTGAGCAGCTCATTTTCTTTTTTATAAATCGCTTCTTCTGTCCCCTCCGGAACCTCACGATATACATAATAACGTTCTGAAAGCTTTTGAACATGCACAAGATTCCAATCCATCTGATAGGCCAACTGCATTTTCTGCCGATGTTTTCTGATCCATTCTTTCATGTTTCTCAGTTTCACAAGTTCCTTCTGAATCTGCTGTTCCCTGTCCTGAAATATCTGCATCATCTTGTCCAGACTGCGCTCTTCTAATGTGAATTTTATTTCTTTCAAAGGCATCCCCAGATCCCTGAGCAGCAGAATCGTATTCAATACTTCCATCTGATAAATCGCATAGTAGCGATAACCGTTTTCCTTCACGATCTCCGGCTGAAATAATCCAATTTCGTCATAATGAAAAAGTGTCTCTTTGGTGATACCCATCAATCTGGCAAGTTCACCCGTCGTCATATACATTTTCTGTTCCATATCCAGATATCCTTCAATTTTTTCTTGACTATAGGGTTACCCTATACAATATACTATCCACTGTTGACTTAGCATCAAGTAGTTTCCGAAAGGAGTTTATCATATGAGTACATCCATCAACCGCAATTTTTCCCCTTGGGATCTGTTAAAATTCGCGGCACCTTCTATCATCATGATGGTATTTATGTCCCTGTATACTATTGTGGACGGTATGTTCATCTCCCGCTTTGTAGGGAGCAATGCTCTGTCCTCTCTTAACATTGTATTTCCGGTGATCAATGTTGCAATTGCCATCTCCACCATGCTCGGTACCGGTGGCAATGCGATCATCAGCAAATATTTAGGCGAATGCAGAGACGAAGATGCCAGGAAAGCTCTGACCCAGTTCACTGTCCTGTGTCTTGGCTTCAGCTTTCTTCTGATACTGCTGTCCCTGCCAAACCTTACACTGATCTCCCGTTTTCTTGGTTCCAGTGAAATTCTGCTGGAAGACTGCCGGATCTATCTTGGTGTGTCCATGCTCTTTGCACCGGCTGCCATGCTGCAGGGATTATTTCAGTCCTACTTTGTGACGGCTGGAAAACCCAGCCTTGGGCTTTGGCTTATGGTCGGTGCCGGTATTTTCAACGTGGTTTTTGATTATGTACTGATCGTTCCTTGTCAGATGGGGATCGCAGGTGCTGCCCTTGCCACCGGAATCGGTCAGTGTATCCCGGCACTTTTCGGGCTTTATTTCTTCCTGTGTTCCAAAGACGAGCTGCATTTTTGCAAGTTTACTTTTCATATGAAAGAAATATTATCTGCCTGCTACAATGGTTCGTCGGAAATGGTCTCTCAGCTGGCCAATGCGATCATTACTTATCTGTTCAACATCATCATGATGCAGCTGGTAGGTGAACATGGTGTTGCTGCCATCACTATTTTACTCTATGGACAGTTTCTGTTCAATGCATTTTATCTTGGATTTACCATCGGGATCAGTCCGATCGTCGGATTCCAGTATGGTGCCGGAGACAAACAGAAGCTTCGCAATATTTACCATACCTCTTTCTTATTTGTTGCTGTCTCTTCGGTGTTCATGGCGGTGATCGCCATTGTTCTGTCTCCGACCATTGTTACGATCTTTACTGATGATCCGGCAACTTATGAACTGGCTGCTGCAGGCTTCCGTCTGTTCGCCATCAATTTCCTGTTCAGCGGCATCAGCATTACATCTTCTGGATTCTTTACAGCCCTGTCCAACGGAACCATCTCCGCCGTGATCTCTTTTTGCAGGACCTTAGGATTTATCGTTCTGTCGCTTCTGATCCTGCCGAAGTTTTTAGGGATCACAGGCGCGTGGATCGCCATTCCAGTGGCAGAGTTCTGTACCCTGCTGGTAACCGGTGTCATGCACTTTTTGTACTTCTGGAAACCGGGCATTCGAAACTATCTGTGGTGATCCGCATGATTGCCATCAGAATCGCATACTGTTATAATGAATGGTGCCGAGAGCAATCGCCCTGCGGCATCATCTTTTTTCAAAAGGAGCTGATTTTCTATGAGCATTATGAATACATATACCGGGAAGAAATTTGATCCTCTTCAGATGAAGCCTGAAGATGTGGATCTGGTAGATATTGCCCACGCATTAAGCCTTCTGTGCCGGGGTGGCGGACACATTGACCACTTCTATACCGTTGCTCTTCATTCCATTAACTGCGCCAACGAAGCAAAGGCCCGCGGCTGGGAACGAAAACTCATTCTTGCATGTCTCTTGCATGATGCCAGCGAGGCTTATATTGCAGATATTATCCGCCCGGTAAAGCCGTATCTTACCAATTATCTGGAGATTGAAGATCAGATCATGTCTGTGATCTGGCAGCATTTTCAGCTTGAACTGACACCGGAAGAACATAAAAAATGGAAGCAGATCGATGACGAGATCCTGGATTCCGAGTTAAAAGAAATGTTTTCCGGAGAAGCAGAAAGGATTCCTGTTCCACTCAGATCCACGCCGGATTTCAGCGAACGTCCACATGGGGAAGTGGAAGAAGAATTTATCAGAATTGCTGAAGAACTGCTGAATTGATCCCCCCGAACCGCCCAAAAAACCAGGACATCACTGCCCTGGTTTTTGTTTCAATATTTATCCTCATCAAGAAATGCAAGTAAAAATTCGGCTGCCAGACTGTTTGGCCGGATATTTTTTCTGGCCTCTTCTCTGGAAAACCAATGATACGAATCAATCTCACTGTTAGGATTCAGTTCACTGGCATCTTTCACGTAAGCGGTAAAATTGCACATGAGCGTATTGGAAGGTTCATAGAACCTGGTCCGGTTGAAATGAATCTTATAGGCGGTCATACCCGTCTCTTCCTTGATCTCACGGACGACAGCCTGCTCCTCCTGCTCACCACGATTCAGATAGCCGGCAACCAGAATATAAAATGGTCTTCCATATTGCTGGATCAGCAGAATCTCATCCGTCTGCTCATTGATCACGATCATACTGACCGCCACATTAAACTTCGGAAACCGATAATCATTGCAGACAGGACAGAACGGAATGATTCCTTCTCCTTCCAGCGGTTTTTCTACCAGTTTTGCTCCACATTCCGGACAAAATCCCTGTTTTGGATCTATCATCTCTTAACGCTCCTTTGTATATCCCTTCGGAGGATGACTCTTTCGGAACAAATCATCCTGAAATCTCCACAGTAAGAATAAAATCACCACAACAGCCACAATAATTCCAATGAGCAGCCACTGCATGGATGAAAGCATGCTGATGTTAAAGCAGCGGATATTGATCCACATCTGATTGATGTTGGCATTTCCTTCATCATCAAAATACAGCATAACTGCGCTTCGGTCGATCTCTTCCTGGGACGGATACTGAGCAGACAGCTGGCGATGAGCCTGCTCCGCTGGAGCGGTGATTACATAATCTTCATTCTCGTTATCCCCAACAAAGAAATAACCCAGCGGATATTCAATGGTATCTTCCTCATCATCCTCTGCACCATAAGTCCAGTCCGCATATTCAAAGATCAGCGGACTGTCTCCGCCTGCAATAGCCGATGTATAGCCGATGTAATACATATTTCTGACTGCGCTGTCCGGGCGGGACAGGAAGTTGATAAATGCCTCCGCCGCCTGTTTCTTGGCAGCGTCTTCCCCGATGCCGCTCTTCAGCATCACCCAGCCATCAAACCACAGGTTGGTACACTCCTCCGGCACGGCCCAGTCCAGATAAAAATCGTCATCCTCTGCCTGATCCATGGTATACACGCCATCTCCTGACCACTGCAGGTTGGCAACTACTTTCCCGGTGATCATATCTGCTTTTCCACTGTCAGTCTCGAAGGAATACACATTCTGACGAATTTCTTTCAGCTTCTGTTCTGACTCATCAATGGTCTCCTTACGGGTGTCATTCATAATCGCGGACAACTGTTCGTGATAATCACTTCTGTTTCTGAGTCCGGTACTGTTCAGCAGATCTTTATTGAGAATTGCCAGCGTTGGGAAGTAAGCATCTCGCACATTATCCTTGATGGTTACCTGACGGTAGAATTTCTCATTTTCCAGAATGCTCCAGGTAGAAGCCTCCTCTTCCGTCACCTCCTCCGGGTTGTACACCATACCGGTGATGCCCCACATATAACCTGCCGCATAATCAGACCACGGCTCTCCATCGATCTCATTTTCACGGAACACACGATCAATGTATGGAGAAACTCCATTTACATAGTAATTATTTTCATCAGAGGTATCAAAAAACTCATCAGATAAGGGCTCCAGCTTATTTTCTTTCATAAGCTTCATGATCATGTAGTCCGACGGACACACCAGATCATACTCATTTCCAAGATTTAACTGACTGTACAACTCCTCGTTGGTTCCGAAGGTGGAATACTCCACTTTCACAGGAACTCCATAGGTCTCGTAATACCACTCTTCAAAATCAGATACCAGCGAATTCTCTCCGAAGATATCTTCGCTTGGGAGATCGATCAGTTCATCATCCTCCCAACCGCCTTCATCAATGTATTCCTCCCAGTTGCATACCCGGAGAACAACAGGCTTTTCCATATCTTTTGCAGCTGCCATTGTGGTCAGCGGAGCTGCAAACGTTCCAACGATTACGGAAAACCCCGTCCCCACTGCAAACGCGCGGACAGTCAGCTTCTTATAACGTCTATCTCTCATTTTCCGCACCTGCCTTTCTGTCAGCCAGAAGATTCCATGCAAGCACGCCCGCTACGATCACTACAAAGATCAGTGTTGACAATGCCCACAGTGCAGTCTTGATCTCTGTGTGCGAACCCTTGGTGGCATTTACTACGTAGGTACTGATCGTATCGAAGGTAGATGGCTTGGTGTAAGTCGTAATAAAATAATCATCCAGTGACAGGGTCACGGACAACATAAATCCGGACACGATCCCCGGGATCAGCTGCGGGATCACTACTTTGCGAAGAGCCAGACCGGCGCTTGCGCCCAGATCCAGAGCCGCCTCATAGATGCTATTATCCATCTGCTTCAGCTTCGGAAGCACAGACAGATATACAAAGGGCGCTTCCAGTACCACATGACCCACGATCAACGGAAAGAAGGAATCCTTGCTCAGTCCCAGTACCACGATCAGCAATACACAGATAGAGAATCCGGTCACTACTTCCGCATTGACAACCGGGATCTGATTGGCAAAATCCATAAATCTGCGAGAACCTTTTTTACTGTAAAATGCTCCGATGGCTCCGATGGTTCCCAGGATCGTTGCGATCAGCGCAGAACCAAATGCCAGCGCAAACGTTCCGCCGATCATGCTCAGCAGTTCGCCGGTCGTAAACAATGTTTTATAATTCTGCAGCGAAAAATGCCCACTGGTTCCGATGGTTGCTGTATCGGTAAAGCTGTATACTGCCAGGATCACAACCGGCAGATACATAAATAACAGCACCAGTGCCAGCCAGGAGGAACGTACTATTTTTTTCATCATAAGAATGCCCCCCGTGTCGTCTCTTCTTCACTGAATCCATTGGTCGCCCACGTCACCAGGAAAATGATGGCCAGAAGCACAATGGAGATCATAGAACCGCTATTCCAGTCGTATGCATGGAAATAGCTTCCAATCAGACTTCCCATAATATAGGTGCTGTTGTACAGCATATCCAGAATGACATAGTTGGTCATGGACGGCAGGAATACCATGGTGACACCACTAATCAGTCCCGGCATACTAAGAGGTAATGTTACCTTCATAAATGTAATCACCGGACTGGCTCCCAGATCCGCAGCCGCCTCCAGATAGCTTTTATCCAGCTTCTCTAATGTGGTGTACAGCGGAAGGATCATAAACGGCAGGAAATCATAGGTCATACCAAGCACTGTATTCAAAAACGGATGATATGCCAGGTTTCCTTCCACCATGGTCAGCACTTCTTTTAATGCGACCACACGAAGGGTAAAATTGATCCACATGGGTGCGATAAAAAGTACCAACAGTACATTCTTTTTCTTAATATCGCTGCGTGCCAGAATGTAAGCTACCGGATAGGCTACCAATGTACAGCAGGCAGTCACAGTCATCGCCGTCACAAGGCTGTATACCAGTGTACCAATGGTATTTTCACTGGTGAAAAAGTTTACAAAATTCTGAACCGTAAACTGTCCCTGCCCATTGGTAAATGCATAATAAAGTACCACCAGAAGCGGTGCGATGACAAAACATATCAGGAACACTGCATAGGGGATACCAAGCTGTTTTCTTGAAAAACGCATCAGTCACACTCCTTTCAGTTTTCATCTGCCAGAGAAAGTTCAATGCTGTCTTTCGGAATCAGCAGTCTGACATAGTCATTTTCATTCCACAGATATTCATCATGAAGATGGAAATCAAACTCATCCTTCGTTCTGACAATGTAATGATAATGGTCACCTTTATAAATAAGAGAAATAATATTTCCGCAGATGCCCTCTCCATTCTCTGTATCATCACTCATTGTGATAGATTCAACCGGAACTTTCACTTTTACCTTCACGCCAGCTGTCTGGATCTCATCTCCGGATGCATCCACCAGAACACCTTCTGCATTGATGGTAGATCCCGGATACAGTCTGGTTACATCACAGTCGTACTCGCCGCCTGCAAATTCCACCATGTAATTCTTGGTCAGTTCGCCTTCATAAATATTCTGGTTCGTATCTGCCAGGATTACATGGATACCATCCGGCTCCAGACACATCCCGATGGTTTCTCCAACTTTAGCTCCTCTGGTTCCCTGGATCACCACTTCATTATCTCCGGATTCTACAATGATCTCATAATGCATTCCCTTAAAGATCACAGACTGCACCACGCCGGTGATTGTTCCTTTTTCCGGTTCCGTCATGATCACGTCCTCCGGCCGGACGATCACATCAACCTTAGCCCCTGTCGGCAGATCATCCAGACACTCAAACTCGGCACCACAGAAATTAACTTTTCTGATACCGCTCATATGGCCGGTGTAAATATTGCTCTCGCCGATAAAGTCTGCCACGAATACAGTATTGGGCTCATTGTAGATCTCTTCCGGTGTACCGATCTGCTGGATCTTTCCGTCAGACATAACGACCACCTTGTCTGACATGGTCAGAGCCTCTTCCTGATCATGTGTTACATAGATAAAGGTGATTCCCAGTTCCTTATGCATAGCCTTCAATTCCAGCTGCATCTCTTTTCTCATCTTCAGATCCAAAGCTCCCAGCGGCTCGTCAAGCAGAAGGATCTCCGGCTCATTAACAATGGCACGGGCAATGGCAATACGCTGCTGCTGACCGCCGGACAGAGTTGCAATGCTCCTCTTCTCAAAGCCTTCCAGGTCAACGATCTGGAGTGCATGACTTACCTTCTCACGGATCTCTTCCTTGGTCAGCTTCTCCTGACGGGTCAGAGTCTCCCCCGCTGCATTCTGATAAGTAACGGTCTTAGTTTTCAGCTTCAGTCCAAACGCAATATTGTCAAATATATTCAGATGTGGAAATAACGCGTATCGCTGAAATACCGTATTGATCGGCCGCTTATTAGGCGGCAGCTGACTGATCTCTTTTCCATTCAAAAGTATCTGTCCCTCTGTCGGAATATCAAATCCGGCGATCATTCGCAATGTTGTGGTCTTTCCGCATCCGGAAGGACCCAGAAATGTCACAAACTCTCCCTTTTTCACCTGGAGATTAAAGTCCTTTACCGCTTCAAAATTATCCTCAAAGCGCTTCTTGATCCCTTTCAGTTCAATAATGTTTTCAACTGACATCATGTGGCACCCAAATCCTTTCATTTGTTATTTACAGTGATATTTGCACACAATAAAAGCAGAGATATCAAGATGACTTTTCGTTTCTTGACGTCTCTGCCTTTTCGTTCCTATGCCAGTATCACTATCACAAATCCTAGCGGAAAATGATAAAAATGTCAATAAAATATTACTGATTTTGCAAGGATTTTACGTGAAGTTCAGGTTGCTTAAACATTTCTGTTTTTCGTCAAAAATTCCTGTTTTACATTTTCAATTTTCAGTTTTCATGTTTTCTGACTTTTTAAGATTTCACAGAAAGTTCACAAAAAATTAGCACTCACCTCTTGACATTGCTAATAATAGGTGTTATAGTACGTATAGAACAAAGGAAGAGGGATACAAGAAAGAACTTAGATCCCGAATCTGAAAGGAGATATGACTTATGTTGATGCCTAGCATTTTTACAAATACTTATTTTAATGATTTCTTTGAGGATCCGTTTAAGAGTTTGGATTATAACACCTCTGGTCTGATGACCACAGATGTGAAGGATACCAAGGATGGTTATGAGATGACCATGAACCTGCCGGGAGTGAAGAAAGAAGACATTCAGGCTGAGTTGAAAGATGGTTACCTTACCATCAATGCAGTGTCCAATTCCAACAAGGATGAGAAAGACAAAGATGGCAAGTACATCCGTAAGGAACGTTACAGTGGCTCCTGCACCAGAACCTTCTACGTAGGCGACAGTGTAAAACAGGATGACATTAAAGCCAAATTCGAAGATGGTACTCTGAAGCTTACCATTCCGAAAGAGACTGCGAAACCTGCCGTTGAAGAAAAGAAATATGTCAGCATTGAAGGCTGACATGTAATCTGTGCCTGATGGCACACCAGAACAGCTAATCCGTAGCGGTGTCGAAAGGCACCGCCACCCTAAATAAATTATAGTAAATAATTTTTATTCCACAAGGAGGAATGACTTATGTTGATGCCGAGTATTTTTAATGATAACTTATTTGATAACTTTTTTGATTTTCCGTTCTATGATGACAGAGCAGAGCGTCAGGCTGAGAAGAAACTGTATGGACATCGTGCAGCAAATCTGATGAAGACTGATATCAAAGAGAAAAAAGATGGCTATGATCTGGAGATGGATCTGCCGGGATTCAAGAAAGACGAAGTTAAGGTTGAACTGAACAATGGTTATCTGACCGTCAGTGCAGCTAAAGGTCTTGATGAAGATGACAAGGACAAAGAGACCGGTAAATACATCCGTCGTGAACGTTACACCGGTTCCTGCCAGAGAAGCTTCTATGTTGGCGATGATATTACCGAAGAGGATATCAAGGGCGAGTTCAAGCATGGTATCCTGAAACTGTTCGTGCCGAAGAAAGAAGCAAAACCGGCTGTAGAACAGAAGAAATACATTACCATTGAAGGTTAATGAGAATATCTCAAAGTAATTTACATTACTTTTCCCTATAGCATCATTCCATACAAAATACCGGAGGGCTTGCCCCTCCGGTATTTTTCATATATTTATTCTATTTTCAGCATCCGATAACCGATACCAATATGCGTCTGTATATATTGAACTTCCTTTTTATCCGCTTCCAGCTTCTTCCTGAGTGTTGCCATGAACACACGAAGAGATGCAACATCATTTTCTGAGCTTCTTCCCCACACTTGTTGCGTAATGTAAGTGTGAGTCAACACTTTTCCCATATTACGTGATAAAAGGCACAAAAGTTTATACTCAATAGGGGTCAGATGAAGTTCTTCTCCTCTTAAGAAAACACAGCCTGCTGTATAGTCAATTTTCAATTCTCCATTGGCAAAAACTGCGCTTTCCTTTCCATCAATCCCCTGGTTGACAGACAACCTGCGTTGTGCTACTCGTATCCGCGCAAGCAACTCTTCTACAGAAAATGGCTTGGTAATATAATCATCCGCCCCGGCATCCAATGCCTCTATTTTGTCTGTATCTTCACTTCTGGCGCTGACTACAATAATAGGAAGATTCGACCATGTCCGAATCTTTTTTATTACTTCAACCCCCTCCATATCTGGAAGCCCAAGGTCAAGCAACACAATATCCGGATTGTGAGAAGACGCCTCCATAATCGCTGATGCGCCGTTTTCTGCGGTTAAATATTTATAGTCATGAGTTTTCAACGTAGTTACGATCAGATTTCTGATCGGGCGGTCATCTTCTACTACAAGAATAAGAGCTTTATTCATTCAATATCACCTCACTTAATGGTAATGCAAACGAGAAAATGCAGCCATGCGGATCGTTGTCTTCTAATTCCATTTTTCCCCCGTGTGCTTCCACAATGGACTGACACAATGCAAGTCCCAATCCAAGACTTCGTTGACTGTCCGCAATATTGTTCCCTCCTGTAAAAAACATTTCGAAGATATGCGGTTTTATCTCATCTGAAATTCCAGGTCCATTATCTTCCACACTGATCCACGCTTTTTCATTTTTCTTCAGAGCTCTTATTGTAATTGTCGAACCAGAAGGGGTATATTTTATTGCATTGTCCACCAGATTAACAAGAACCTGAATAATAAGTCTTACATCCATTCTCGCAAGAAGCAGGTCTTCACATTCTGTGATGATCTTGTAATCATCATGCTTTCGGCTGATATGACGCAAAGCTTCCGCAATCACTTCATCCATAAGCTGATCCGTAAACTTAAACTTTAATCTCCCGTCATTCAGTCTTGTAATAGACAACAGATTCTCAACTACACCTGTAAGCCACTCTGCGTCATCATAAATATCCGTATAGATCTGCCGTCTTGTTCCTTCATCCAGATATTTTCCATTACTGAGCAGCATATCCGCATTCCCTGATATTGAGCACAACGGTGTTCGCAGATCATGTGATATAGCACGCAGCAGATCAGCCCGAAGCTGTTCATTTTTTGCGATCACTGCATTTTTTTCTTTTTCTTCTGCATTTCTGGCATTATCCATGGCAAGAGCGCATTCGTTAAGCACAGACAGCAAAATACTGTATTCAAACGAATCCAATACATCTTTCTGAGCAGGAACACCAACGACTCCATATACTTGGTCTCCAATACGAATCGCCAGATACAGGCATTTCGAATTTTTATAATAATGCGTTGTTGCTCCTGCCCGCTTTTTGTTCGTATATACCCATCTGGCAATCTGCTGCTCATCCAATGTCAGATAGGACTGGTCTTCCGCTTTTTCTTTTTCGGAAAACAGATGTCCTTCTGCCAGTCTCCCATTTACTGCAGCATACGCTACAATGCTGCGGTCAAACAGACGTGCCAGCTGTGTACATGTGATCTCAAGTATCTCCTTCTGGCTCCTCGCCTTTTGCAGCAGACGATCCGTGTCAAACAGAATCTGCGTGCGAAATGCCAGCTGTGCTGATAGTCTGGCATGCATTTTCAATTTTGCAGCCAGTGTCCCTGTCAGCACAGATGATATCAGCATGATCACAAATGTCACCGGATATCCCACTGCATAGGTCTGAAATGACATCCTTGGCTCGGTGAGAAAAAAGCAAAAAAGAAAGACACTCATGACAGAACCCGCAACACTGCATAGATATCCATCTGTCAAAATTGAGGTAAGCAATACCCCAAGAATATAAATGGTCACAACATTGGCTTCTGAAAAATGAAATTTCTGAAACACAAGTCCTATGAATGTACAGATGACAAAGATAAGAACCGTCAGAAAACACTCTTTTATCGATGGCTTCTCCACATGCAGGGGCAAATGTCCTTTTCTGTAATTTTCTGCTTTCACCGTATCAGGTATAATATGAATATCGATATCAGGGACAATATCGATCAGCTTTTCAGTCAATGTTTTTCTGCTGAAAAAATAATTCCTCTTCATACTGCTCTGGCCGATCACAATTTCAGTAACATTGGACAGCTGTGCATACTCTGATATCTGCAATGGAACATTTTCCCCATGTGTCATTACAATCTCTGCTCCTAGTTCCTCTGCAAAACGAATATTCTCATCCAGCCTTTCTTTATCTTCTGACTGGATCCTTGCTCCTGTCTGCACATATAAAGCAGTAAATTGTGCCTGCAATGCATTTGCCATTTTGGAAGCGGTAAAGATAATATTCTTATTTGATGGAGAGGATGACAAACATACCAGAATATGTTCATTCTCTGTATTTACATTCATGTTCTCTTCCGCCTTTTCCGGATATTGAACAAATTATAACATGTTATAAAAGTCTCTTCAAATATGAAAATACTTACGGATCGCTTTATATTCACCAAGAACCAACAACGTGATATGCTCCGTGAACATCGTGTCTGCGGATATATTGATGCTTATTTTCCCATTGCTTTTCATAGCAAATATATTAATGTTATACTTCTTCCTGATATCAAGCTCGCCGATCGTTTTTCCCACCCATTGCTCCGGGACTTCCACTTCAAAGATGGCATGTGATGCGTCTACCTCCATATAATCCAGGATATAATCGTCAGCATATCGGATAGATGCCCATTTTGCCACCTGCTTTTCTGGATAGATCACGCTGTCGGCTCCATTTCTCAGAAGGAATTTTTCCTGAACATCGCGTTCTGCTCTTGCAACTACCAGCTTCGCACCAAGTTCTTTTAATAAAGAGGTCGTTTCAAGTGAATTCTGGAAGCTTCCACCAATTGCTACAAAACAGATATCATAATTTCTGATTCCCAATGATCTCAGATAATCTGCATCTGTGCAGTCACCAATCTGCGCATTTGTGACAAATGGCAAGACCTTTTCTACCCGTTCTTCATTCAGATCCACTGCCATGATTTCATGTCCCATCTGGTTCAGTTGTTCTGCCATATGTCTCCCAAAACGTCCAAGTCCAATCAACAAAATATTTTTCATAATCTCATTCCTCATCTTTCTAGCCCACTGTTATCTTTTCTATCGGCAATTTCGCATTTTTTCTGTTTTTGTCCGAAAACATTGCATAAATTAATGTAAGACCTCCTACCCTGCCAAGGTACATGAGCAGGATTAATATACTTTGGGATATTATATGTAGATCCGGTGTGATTCCAAGCGTCAGTCCAACTGTGCCAACCGCAGACGCCGCTTCAAAGAGGCAATTTAAAAGAGGCTGGTTTTCACAGATACTGATGGCAATTCCCCCACAGAGGAATAGCAAAATATACATCATAGCTACCGTTGAAGCATTTTTTATTGTCTGGCACTCAATTCTGCGGCCATAGACTCCAGCATCTTCCTTATTACGGAATGTAGCAAATGCGTTAAATACTAATACTGCAAATGTTGTCGTCTTCATGCCTCCTGCTGTTGATCCCGGAGACCCTCCGATCAGCATCAGTAATATCATAATTGCTTTCGAAGGCTCTGTCATAGCAGCCAGATCTGCCGTATTAAATCCGGCTGTTCTCGGAGTAACTGACTGAAAGACAGACATCAGAAGTCGTTTTTCCATCGGTAATCCGCTGAAATCCTGAAAGAAAAAGAAGATTGCAGGAAGAAGGATCAACCAGACAGTCGTAGTAAGAATGACTTTACTTTGCATCCGATAACGCTTCAGCTTCCATTTGTTTATATAAATATCATCCCAGGTCATGAAACCGATTCCTCCCACTATGATCAACAGCATAATTACTATATTGATCAATGGGTCTCCCGTATACCCTGTCAGAGATACAAATGTGTGATCCTTGGTTCCCAATATATCAAATCCTGCATTGCAAAATGCAGATATTGAATGAAATACAGCCATCCAGATTCCTTTGAAACCAAATGTTTTACAAAAATCCGGTAGTAAAAGCAGCGCACCTGTCGCCTCAAACAACAATGTTCCCAGTAAAATGAATCTGGTGAGCCTGACAATCCCTCCCACTTTGGGAGCTGAAATCGCATCCTGCATAGTGCTTCGCTGCATAAGGGAGATTTTTCTTCCCGATAAAATGACAACGGCAGCTGCAACTGTCACAACTCCAAGACCACCAATCTGAATCAGCGCAAGAATGACTGTCTGTCCGAAAAATGACCAATAACTGCCCGTATCCTGTACAACGAGTCCTGTAACACATACTGCTGATGTTGATGTAAACAATGCCTCATGAAAGGATGTTGCCACTCCTTCTGCAGATGCGACCGGAAGCATCAGCAGAAACGCCCCCAGCAGAATCACTCCTGCAAATCCCAGAATAATCACCTGAGATGATGTCAGGTGTTTTTTTCTATATATCCCTTCTGTCATAATGAGTGTTATCTCCTGTATCTGTAATATTTCCTCATTATAACGATTACAGTTCTAAGATTGTGTTAGTATCTTTCCTGTCGTATTAAGATTGTATAAAGAAAAAATGCCGAAGGAGCTCACTCCTTCAGCATTCTTATATCCCTATCTCTTATCCCACTGCAAATGTCATCTCAGCAGTCACAGCCACTTTTCCATCTACGGTTGCTTTCGCAGTTCCCATACCGATGGGGCCTTTCTGCTTGATGATCTCAAGTTCCAGAGTCAGTACATCGCCCGGAACTACTTTCCGTTTGAATTTTGCTTTATCGATGCCGCCAAAGTAGACGGTCTTTCCTTTGTTTTCCGGCTGGCTTAAGATGGCCACTGCACCGGTCTGTGCCAGTGCTTCCAGGATCAGAACACCCGGCATTACCGGTTCCTGCGGAAAATGTCCATTAAAAAATGGCTCATTGTAGGAGACACATTTTTTACCTACAGCACGTTTTCCCGGCTCCAGTTCCTCGATCCGGTCGATTAGCAGAAACGGCTGACGATGAGGGATCGTCTCCATGATTTCTTTAATATCCATTACCATATGTATCTATACTTCCTTTCCAGATCGCATTCTGTCCGTCACTACCTGCCGTCTACTCTGCGTACTTCTTGATCAGAATACTTGCATTGTGTCCGCCGAAGCCAAGAGAGTTGGACAGCGCATACTCAAGCTCCATCTCTACACCATGACCCTGTACATAATCCAGATCCAGTTCTTCATCCGGGTTTTCCAGACCTCTGGTCACATGGACGAAGCTCTCCTCCATCTCTTTCACACAGGTAATAAATTCCACTGCTCCTGCTGCTCCAAGCAGATGACCGATCATAGACTTGGTGGAGTTGATCTTCATATCCTTTGCATGCTCGCCAAATGCCAGTTTGATAGCACGTGTCTCGAACAGATCATTGTGATGGGTACTGGTTCCGTGTGCATTGATGTACATAATGTCTTCCATAGCTGCACCTGATTCCTGAACTGCCCACTTCATGGCATTGGCCGCACCCATACCATCTTCCGCCGGGGAAGTGATGTGATAAGCATCGCTGGTAGCACCATAACCAACCACTTCGGCCAGGATCTTGGCGCCTCTCGCCTGAGCATGCTCAAGTGTTTCCAGAACAACCACGCCTGCACCTTCACCCATGACAAATCCGTCACGGTCTTTATCGAACGGAATGGAACAACGCTCCGGGTCTTCACTTCCGGACAGAGCTGTCAATGCTGCAAAGCCAGCTACGCCGATCGGACAGATACAACTCTCGGTTCCGCCTGCCAGCATCACATCAGCATCTCCCACCTGAATGCTTCTGTAAGCTTCTCCGATCGAATGGGTTCCGGTCGCACATGCAGTCACCACATTGAGACTCTTACCTTTCAGACCATAAGCGATGGACACATTTCCTGCTGCCATATTAGAGATCATCATAGGAACCATCAGCGGATTCACACGATTAGGTCCTTTTTCCACCAGTTTGGTGTACTCTTTTTCCACTACCTGAAGACTTCCGATACCTGAACCGATAGAACAGCCCACACGATAAGGATCTTCTTTGCTCATATCAAGACCGCTCTGCTCCATAGCCTCTTTTGCTGCGGCTACGGCATACTGAGAAAATGTTTCCATTCTCTTGGCTGCCTTGAAATCCATAAACTCCTTTGCTACAAATCCTTTTACTTCTGCAGCCACGTGTGCTTTGTATTCTGCAGCATCAAACTTGGAAATGATTCCAAATCCATGATTTCCAGCTTTAATATTATCAAAATACTCTTTTACATTCAATCCTAAGGGGGTGATCGCACCCATACCGGTAACTACTACTCTTCTCATCCGATTGCCATGCCTCCGTCTACGCTAATGATCTGTCCTGTAATATAGGACGCTTTTTCTGATGCCAGATAAACTGCCATGTTTGCAATATCCTCCGGCTGGCCGAAACGACCCAGCGGGATCTGTGCAGTCGCTGCCTCACGCACCTGCTCCGGCAGTACCTTTGTCATATCGGTATCTACAAAACCCGGGGCAATTCCATTGACCGTGATTCCACGGCTGGCAAGCTCACGGGCCATAGTTCTGGTAAGACCGATGATTCCTGCTTTGGATGCAGAATAATTGGCCTGTCCTGCATTTCCAAGGATACCGGATACAGAAGTAATATTGATGATCCGGCCGGAACGCTGTCTGAGCATCTGACGGCTCACTGCCTTGATGGTATTAAAGCAGCCTTTCAGGTTTGCGTTGATGACTGCATCAAAATCTTCTTCCGACATCTTCATGATCAGATTGTCTCTGGTGATTCCGGCGTTATTTACCAGAATATCCAGATGTCCGTAAGTCTTGATGATCTCTTTGATCATGGCATCCGTATCTGCAGTGTCTGCTACATTACACTGATACACGCAGCCGTCTGCTCCCAGTGCTTTTACCTCTTCCAGAACCTGCTCAGCCCGTTCTTTCGAGCCATTATAGTTGATCACAACAGTCGCTTTCTCTGCTGCCATTGCCAGTGCGATGGCGCGACCGATTCCTTTTGCCGCACCGGTGATCAGTGCAACCTTTCCTTCCAGCATCCTTATTCTCCCTTCACTGCAGCCACAACTTTTTCAAAGTCAGCCATATTTTCAATATTGTACATGGTTACATTGCGGCTGATCTTTCTCATAAATCCAGAAAGTGTTTTTCCAGGTCCCATCTCAATAAATGTATCCACTCCGTCTGCGATCATTTTCTCCACAGACTGCTGCCAGCAGACACTGGAGGATACCTGTCTGGCAAGCAGTTCTTTGATGTTCTCTGTGGATGTCACATAGTCAGCAGTTACATTTGTAAGATAAGGAACCTTCACATCATGAAGCTCCACATTTTTTAATTCTTCTGCCAGTTTCTCACCGGCTCCGGCAAGCATCTTTGAATGGAAGGGACCACTCACATTCAGTTTGACAGTACGTTTTGCACCTGCTTCTTTCAACTTTTCTGCCGCAGCATCTACTGCCTTCTCTTCTCCGGTGATCACAATCTGCCCCGGGCAGTTGTAGTTGGCAACAGACACGATTCCTTCTACTTCCTCGCAGGCTTTCTCGATGATCTTAGCATCAAGACCGAGAACTGCTGTCATAGCTCCACCTGCAGGAACTGCTTCCTGCATATAGATACCTCTCTGTCTGACTACCCGAAATGCATCTTCCAGACTCATCACACCGGAGGCGATCACAGCACCATACTCCCCAAGGCTTAAACCTGCATTCACATCAGACTGAATCCCCTGTGTCTCCACTGCTTTCAGGATCGCAGCCTCCACAGCCAGCATACAGATCTGGGTATACTCTGTCTGGTTCAGTTTATCATTTTCTTCAAAGCAAAGTGCCGGGATGTCAAGGCCGGATGCCTTGGAAGCTACCTCAAACACTTCACGGCATACCGGAAACGCCTCATAAAAATCTTTTCCCATGCCAACATACTGAGCACCCTGTCCCGGAAATAAAAAAGCAATTTTACTCATATCCTACCATCCTATATTTTGAATTTCAAACTATTATTTTTTGAGAAAGGCCGCAGCGCATACTCTGGTGCACAGCGGCCCTTGTCTCGGCAGCTGTCTGAATCCTGTTTATGATCTGACAGCTCTTATTTTATTTTCAGCAGTCTTTCTGCCTGATCCAGCACTTCATCCACGATCTCCTGACAGCTCTGTCTCTTTGTGATCATTCCGGCGATCTGTCCGGCAAGTACAGAACCATTGTCTGTATCACCTTCCACAACTGCCTTGCGAAGACCTCCAAGAGTCAGATTTTCCAGCTGCTCAAAAGATGCTCCCTCTGCTTCCAGTTTCAAATACTCACGGGTCATCTTATTTCTTAATCCCCGAACTGGATGTCCATGACTTCTTCCAGTTACCTCAGAATCAATATCCTTTGCTTTCAGGATACGATCCTTGTACTTGTCATGGATCACACACTCATCAGCCACACAAAAACGTGTACCCATCTGAACGGCCTCTGCACCCAACATGAATGCAGCCGCCATTCCACGGCCATCCCCAATACCTCCGGCTGCGATCACCGGAATCTGTACTGCATCAACCACCTGCGGAACCAACGTCATGGTTGTTGCCTGACCGATGTGTCCACCGGATTCAGTTCCCTCTGCAACAACTGCGTCTGCGCCCACACGCTCCATCCGTTTTGCGAGAGCTACAGATGCAATTACCGGGATCACCTTGATACCTGCAGCTTTCCACTGCGCCATATATTTCTCCGGGTTTCCTGCTCCGGTCGTAACCGCTGCGACCTTCTCCTCTGTCACAAGCTGTGCGATATCTTCTGCAAACGGACTCATCAGCATGATATTTACACCAAAAGGCTTGTCCGTCAGTTCTCTTGCCTCGTGGATGTAATTTCTGACCACATCTGTCGGTGCATTGGCTGCTCCGATGAGACCGAACCCGCCTGCGTTGGATACTGCAGCTGCCAGGTGAGATTCAGCAACCCAGGCCATACCACCCTGGATGATCGGTTTTTCAATTCCCAGAAGTTCTGTTACTCTCGTCTTCATATCTGTTTCGCTCCGCCTGTTCTTACTCTTCTACACCTTTGGATTTCAGATAATCCATAACTGCACCTACAGTTGTCAGTTTCTCAAGATCCTCAGACGGGATTTCTACATTGTACTCTTCCTCAAGAGCCATTACCAGCTCGAACAGATCCAGGGAATCAGCTCCCAGATCATCTTTGAAGGAAGTCTCTGCAGTAATCTCTGCTGCATCTACATTTAACTGATCTGCTACCATTTCTTTCATCTTCTCTAACATGTTCGTATTCTCCTTAATCTTTCATTTTCATTTTAATCATCTTAAAGGCATTCCTGAGGATCGCCTTATTTATTTTGATATTCAAAGTATATGTTCCACATCTACATTTGTCAAGCATATTTTTTGATTATCAAAGTATTTTGCGAATGGCTCGCGTGAACTGAATGAACTGTAATTACTCACGCCTTACCACTTAATCACACAAGCGCCCCAGGTAAGACCTGCTCCAAAACCAGACAGTACCAGTGTATCGCCTCTGTTCAGTTTTCCCTGCTCATCAAGCTGTGCCATCAGGATCGGCAGACTGGCGGCGGATGTATTTCCGCACTCATTCAGGTTCATCGGAAATTTTTCTTCCGGCTGTCCCAGTCGCTTCGCCACCGACTGAATAATACGGCAGTTCGCCTGATGCAGCAGATACAGATCCACTTCCTCCGGCTTCAGTGCTGCTTTTTCGAGTGCTGCGTCAATGCACTGCGGAACTTTCCGTACCGCAAATTTAAATACTTCCTGACCGTTCATCTGCAAAAAGCCTTCCTGACCTTCTGCCTTGCAGACTGGATTGCTGTTAGGTCTTCCCTCACAGGAAAGTACTTCCCATCTGGATCCATCACTGCCACCCTCATGTGCCAGAATTCCGGCTTCTTCCGTAGCTTCCACGAATGCCGCACCTGCCCCATCTCCAAATAAGATGCAAGTTCCACGGTCATTCCAGTCAACCAGTTTGGACAAGGTCTCCGCTCCGATCAGTAATACATTCTTATACATGCCGCTTTTTACACATGCATCTGCCATATGAAGAGCATATAAGAATCCTGAGCAGGCCGCATTGATGTCAAATGCCACTGCCTTGTCTGCTCCGATCAGTGCCTGTACCCGGCATGCCGTACTTGGTGTTACTGTATCGCCGCTGATAGTTGCCACGATCAGAAGTTCTACTTCTGAGGGGTCTGCACCTGCCCGCTTCAAAGCTTTCTCTGCAGCAGCCGCTGCCATGGATACGGTCGTTTCTTCTCCTGCCAGATGACGGGCACGAATTCCAGTTCTTTCCGTGATCCATTCGTCACTGGTCTCTACCAGTGTTGCAAGATAATCATTGTCCGCCCGAAAAGCAGGCAGACTGTATCCTGTTCCTGTTATTCTTGTATTCATGTTGTTCCTCACAAATTTATTTTGATTATCAAACTATTTGACTAGAGTATAGATGGAGAAACAAGATTTGTCAATGAGAAAAATATTAAAACTTGCTGAACTCTACTGAGAAATAATATATATAATCATTGTCCGAAATATATTCCTCATTTGTAACATCATCTATGGCGAATCCACTGATACCATCTTTTCCATAGATAAATGCCACCACGCCCTGTTCCGTATCATACTGAACTGGTGTCAACTCTTCGATCTGTGTTGCTGAACGTCCATAATATTCCCGCTCTGGCACATTTTCCAGAATCGGCACATAGGCTGTACATTTTGAATCAGAATCCGTCAGAACCGTCTTGATCTCAAAATTGTCAAAATCCGGTATGAGTGCTATGATTCCTTCCGGAGAAGTCTCCATCTCATCGCAAGTGATCCCAAAAATCTCTTCTTTGGATACCAGTTTTCCGAACTGATATTCTGACACATATATGGTCAGTTTCCTGCATTTATCTTTTGTTGAGTACCGAAACAGATAAGCTCCGTCCACACCTGATAAAATCTCAGCTGTCTTCATCTCTGTGCTGTTCCGGTCAACTGGCATCATATAATTTCGCGGCTGACTTAAGCGCCGGAATATCATGCTTCCAAGAACAGACACCGTAAGGACTGTGATCAGAAGCATCACAGCAATAATCACCTTCAGATTTTTCTGCTTCGCCTTACTGTCCTTCGCCACCTGAATCAGATTGTCCTCTGCTATTTTTACAATATTTTCTTCGCTGATATCTTCTCCTGCAAGAAATTCATTCATGCTGATTCCCAGTATCCCACACAGTTCCATATAGACAGATACATCCGGCAGACAGATCCCTCTCTCCCATTTGGAGACAGACTTATCACTCATTCCCAGCTGTTCCGCAAGCTGCTTCTGAGTCAGTCCCAACGCTTTTCTTTTTTCCGCGATATATTTCCCAATTTTTATAAGATCCATAGAATTACCTCCCTTGTCTAAGGTAAGTATATCCGTTCAAGGCTATAAAGAACACCTCCCGAGAGTAGAATATAAGAAATTTATCCTTCAAATACAGGATATTTCTTCTTATCCTCCTCTGTGATCTTCCGCATGACTTTGCAGGGATTTCCAACAGCGATGACACCCTCCGGAATATCTTTGTTTACCACACTTCCTGCACCGATGATCGTATTACTTCCGATTGTCACACCTGGCAGCACAGATACATTGGCTCCGATCCATACATCATCACCCACTGTGATCGGCAGTGCGATCTCCAGCCCCCGACTTCTCTGTTCACTGTCGATGGCATGACCTGCAGTGGAAAACACACAGTTTGGTGCAATAAAAACATTATCTCCAAACGTCACTTTCGCGCAGTCCAGGATCGTTACGTTATGATTGGTATAGAAATTCCTTCCTACAGAAATATTTATGCCATAATCACAATAAAATGGTGCCGTAACCACCGGCATTCCTTCCATCTTTCCAAGTATCTTCTTCAAGAGTTCCTGCTGCTTTTCGGTATCCGATGGCCTCAGGTTATTGAATTCATAGCATAGATCCGCACAGCGTGTTCTCGCTTCTACGATCTCCTTGTCATAATTTGCATCATACAAATACCCTTTTTGTGCCTTTTCCCATTCTGTCATAATACCGTTCCTCCGTACATTTTATCTTCTGCAAGTTTTCGCTCCTGCTGATATTCCACTGGTTCTTTTATTGACCGTTCAGCTTCTCCAGCTGTTCCTGCATCATGCATTTTCTTGTAGATCTTACAGTGGAAATCGCATATTCTTTCAGTTGTTGAGTCTTCTGTTGATTTCATATCCGATACCATCTCCTGACGTGAGAAATCCTTATAATCAAGTTTTTCTGCATAGTGAAGCTGGAGCATATGCACTTTCTGGGCATTAATTTCAGTACGGATTGCATATGCCTTTCATTCCTCCTACTACAATATATTTATGGTTAATCTCCCTTACAGCCAGTAAGGAATTACCCATCTTGTTGCTTAAGCTAAATTTCACCTCTTGTCATACACTTTTGATATTCCCATCATAACAAAAAATAACTTATTCTTCAATAAAAGCAGCCATCAGATACGGTGTGTTGAGCTTTGAAAACGAATTGTATTTTACCCCCATATTTCCTTACACAAAAAACATTATATTTTAGAAAACATATTCCGTTTTTTAACTTCTATGCTATAATATTTTATTATGGAAATTTTCATGAATAAAATGAGGTGAACCAAGTGAAAAAGAAAACACTTGTGCCTCTTATCACTTTTTTACTGGGCATATGCCTTATTAGTTTGATTGTATACAAAACAGACACCCACGAAAAAGAGCAGAGACACATAACAGCACAATTAAACGTAGCCACCTATGGCGAACAAATAAAGAATGAAATTACAAATGGAATTGAGATTACAGATACCTTGAAGCAAATCTTAATCAGTTAAGATGGCGAAATCCATCAGTTTGAAACAATTGCGGGAAATCTTATGTCTGATTCTATTGAAAGTGTACAGCTCGCTCCTAATGGTGTTGTTACAGATATTTATCCGGCTAATGAAAATGAGGCAGGTAAGATTGATTTGATCCATGATAAAGACCGCGGAAAAATTTCCTGTTACGCAAGAGACAACCATACAATCATTACGCAGGGCCCCTTCAAATTAAAACAGGGAGAATATGGAATTGCAGTCCGCAATCCCGTATACCTGAAAGATAAAAACGGACAAGAATATTTCTGGGGATTTACTATTGTTATCCTGCGTGTTCCGGATATTTTTTCAGATTCAATCAGTGCACTTTCAAATTTTGGATACGAATACAAAATTTCAAAAACAGACGCTCCATGGAGTGATACTTATAAAGTGATTTATCAATCAGATGGGCAAATAAATCATCCTGTTTCTTATACATTTACAATAGGAGATGAAAACTGGAAATTTGAAGTAACTCCTAAAAGTGGATGGAGAAATGCCACATTATTGATAATCATCATCGGAATATTTCTTACAATAAGCCTTCTCCTGTCAGTTCTTACCAGAGTATGGTTAGTAGCAAAAGAACATAAGAAAAAGTTTCAGATACTGGCGCGCACAGATTCTCTTACAAATATTTATAACCGCTATGGATTTGATGAATTTGCAGAAAAAATGATTCAAAAAAATCCAAAAGCACATTTTGTGGCCGCGCTCTTTGATATTGATGACTTTAAGTTTATCAATGATATCTATGGACACAGTTACGGAGACAGGGCATTAAAGAGTCTTGCAGACAGCATGAAGGCTTTTTTCCCATCCGATGCATTACTTGGAAGAAACGGCGGTGACGAATTCTGCATTCTTCTACCAAATTGTACTTCTGAAGAAGCAGATGTAAAACTACAACAATTCACCAAACTTCCAAAAACATTCTTATGTCGCGGTAAGGAATATGCATTTTATATTTCTCTTGGATATGCAGAATATCCAACATTTGCATCCAACCGTTCACAGCTTATGCGCTGCGCAGATGTGGCTCTTTATGAGATAAAGCTTCACGGGAAAAATGGCTGTATGGCTTATAGAAAGGGGCTCCAATCAAGGATTCGCAAGCAGCTGGGATTTGCACTTAAGGATATATCTGAACATCTTCCCGGTGCATTTATTATATACAGAGCAGACAAAGAAAATGATGAACTATTTTATGCAAACCATGAGTTTCTTCATCTGACCGGTTATAAAAGTATGGACGAACTATTCAGTCTTACTCAAAGAAGTTTCCGCAACTTGATTCGTGAAGACGAACAACAGCAGATAGAATCAAGTATTTGGGAACAAATTGACAGCGGCAGTGAAAATGATTATATTCACTTTCATCTCCGAAAAGCTGACGGAACTTACCTTTCTGTGCTTGACCACGGAAGAATCGTAGAAAGTCAGCAATACGGAAGGGTATTTTATGTATTGTTCATGGATTGGGAAGATATGCATATTCATTACAGTGATAAATTTCTGACTAATATATAGTATTGCAAAAGAGGTTAAACTATGGGCACGAGGGTGTAAAAATTCTTGTGTCTATGGAAAGTAAATCTTTCTGATAAGAAATAGAGAGTGTGTGAAACTTTTTCTGTAAATAGCTAATAACAGCAAGGTCTTCTATGGTA
>ERZ773248.1091-NODE-1091-length-26352-cov-3.264631_pt1 | contig 26352 bp, 10 predicted proteins | sample MGYA00580518_ERZ773248 | MGnify/ENA primary metagenome ERZ773248 (study PRJEB29015, sample SAMEA2737762) | human gut metagenome | biome: human gut; feature: human-associated habitat; material: faeces | place: China | collected 2012 ...
TATGGGTAAAGTACCTAACGATACTTCCGGCAGAAATTCTCTTTGGGCTGATTTAGTAAAGTATCACGAAAAACTTGTGAATATAAGGGCATTGGATGAATTTGATGAGGAGGCTATTTCTGTAGAAATGGGAGATAGCAAAAACAGTGTTGTTATTTATGAAAAGATATGCCCAGTAAACTCAATGGAACAGCTTTATATGAAAGTTACATTGGAATAAGGAGGTTAAGGTATGAGTGCAATAATGAATGTAAGGGATACATTAAGTGCCAAAATGGCAGAGTGTTACGTTACAATAGAAAACAACAGATACAACTTTATGCAGGCAATAAATTTGACAGCAAAAGTGGAGAAAACAAAAATTCAGGTGCCTATATTAGGAAAAACAGGCAGAGGTAATAGGTCTACAGGTTGGGTAGGCAAGGGTAGTGCCAAGTTTCATTATAATACAAGTATTTTTCGTAGGCTGTTAAAGGAGTACAAAAATACAGGTCAGGATATATACTTTGATATTCAGGTGGTAAATGAAGACCCATCAAGTGATGTAGGCAGACAATCAGTAATTCTTATTGATTGTAACATTGACGGAGGCATACTTGCTAAATTTGACGCTGAGGGTGAATATTTAGATGAAGAAATGGAATTTACATTCGAAGATTTCAAAATTGTAGAAGAATTTAATAAAATTGACGGAATGTAAACCAAATAGAAAGTCGATATACTATAGAGTATGTCGGCTTTTTTAATGTTTGAGAAAAATTATAATTTAGTTAAAGTTCTAACTAATGTTGTTAGTTTTTGATAAAAAGGAAATTTGTGCATTTTGTACAAAAGCTGAACAATAACAAACTTATTATTAAGAAGAAAAATTATCAATTTATTGTAAAATATAGAATATTTAGGCTTAAACAGTGGGGTCACACCTATATTTAGTGATAAAAAGTTATTATGGTAAATATGTATCAAAAAGTTTGCGTAAATAGACATTTGGATTGTAAAAACTGGTGCTTTTTAGTGGGTTTGAATATTGCTTTTTAGGCGAAATTTAGATATAATGATATTGACTACGAGTATGTATGTTCGAAAAAAGGTGCTTTTGACTGGATAGACTGAGGTGCAACGGTTTGTTTAAGTGAGGAGGGCTGTTTTTTTGTCTTGTATTCGTAGGGACACTCGAGTCCAAGGTGTCAACTTTATATAAAGGAGGAATTTTTTTGAAAAAGCGATTATTAGCTATGGCATTAGCTACAACGATGCTCGTTACATCATTTAATGTAGTTTATGCCCAAGACGCAGACGTAGCTACAGGCGAAACTACTGTAGAAAGCTCTGAAACATCTCCTAGTGACGCTACTGTTTCAGGTGTTGCAGTTACTAACGGAGAAGATGCTGTTGCTACTACTAGCGAAGATGGCAAATATGGTATCGTTGATGGCGAAACTTGGCCAACAACTTCTCCATGGAAAGCTACAGTTTTCGGTAGTGTAGGTACACAGGAAAGAATTGATAACTACGGCAATACTGAAAGTCCATTATACAAAAACGGTGTTATGCCTTACGATGTTAAGGAAAATGGTAACAGCGTTCAGGTAAGAATGGGTGTACCAGATTATAACGACCCTACTAACAAAGTAGATGCACAGGGTAAGATTGGTTCTGACCAGGATGGTATTGTAATGTACTATCAGCAGTTAAAGGCAGATGACGATTTCACAATTTCTGCTACTGCACATGTAAATGGTATTTGGAACTATGATAATCAGGTTTCTTTTGGTGCTACAGTAAGAGATAAGGTACTTGTAAACGATGGTACTACTACAGATTCTATTACTCTTGGTGATTACGTTACAGCAGGTCCTGTTGAAATGGCTAAGACAGCAAAGGGCGACGCTGTTGCAGGTGATATGAGTTTTGCATACACAAGAAAAGCTGGTGTACTTTCTGACAAGCAGGTTACTACACTTACATCTGTACCACAGCCAGGCGATGATATTCCTGTAAGTATCAAGAAGTCTGGTACTAGCTACACAGTTACATTTGGTACAGAATCAGCAGTAATTGATGGTTCTGGACTTAAAATGGATGACGATATTTATGTTGGTTTCTTTGCATCAAGATGTGCTGATATTACATATAACAATGTAAAGGTTAGTAAAGTTGGCGAAGTTGTTGAAGCTGGTGCAATGACTATCGGCGGTAACGGTTTCAACGGTAACGATGACCCATCATCAGCTAACTATGCAAGCAACTACAACAAAGTTGACAAGACTAGCGATACAGCTTTCAAGGTATATGTAGATACAGCTTCAGCAGGTAAGGCAATCGGTAAGTTATCTAACTCTGAAGATTCTTACACTTACTATGCGTCTGAAATTTCAAAGGATGACGACTTTGTAATGACAGGTAAAATGAAACTTGGTATGGGTAAGAACTTTAACCCTAAGGAACAGGGTGGTTCAGGTATTATTGTATTTGACAGCAAGTACAGAAAAGACGCATCAGGTGTTGCAACTGATGTAGCTAGTGGTGTAGCTGACGGTAATTCAGTTATGGCAGGTGCTATGGTTCCTGACAAGACTGAAGCTATGGCTTACCTTTGCACAAGAGTTTCTAATGACAAGAGTAACAAGGCTAAGTTCGATGCAACTCCTATCGGTACTAACCAGCAGGATTATGACGGTGAAGTTACTTATACTTTAAGAAAGAGTGGTACATCTCTTTCAATCACTATCAATGGTAGCAAGCAGGTTATTGACGTTTCTGACCTCTTTGCTAAATCTGAAAAGCTTTATGTTGGTTACTTCGCAGCAAGAGATGCTTACGTTAGTGTAACTGACCACAAGTTATCAGTTGGTAGCTCAAAGGTTAAGAGTCTTGAATTAAACTCTTTACCAAACAAGACTGACTACTATGTTGGTGAAGCATTCGACTCTACAGGTTTATCTGTAAAGGTTGTTTACGAAAACGGTACTACTGATATTATCGACAGTTTAGATGATATTACATTAACTGGTTTCGAAGATACAACAGGTGGTAAGAATACATTCACATCTGTTGGTGAAAAGGAAATTAAGGCTTCTGTAGGTTCTGCTTCTGTTACATTTAATGTAAATGTAAGAGGTAAGAAGGTAACAGACCTTAAGTTAGATTATCTTCCAGTAAGAACTGACTTCCTTGTAGATACTGCATTTGACTCTAACGGTCTTACTCCAGTTGCTACATTCGAAGACGGTACTACAAAGACTTTAACAACAAAGAACTATAAGCTCTATGTAAATGGTAAGGAATTACCAGAAGGCACAGAACTTAAGTCTGATTTAGTTGGTACTCAGACTGTTACAGTAATGTACACAGATGCTGATACAACTATTGACCCTAACAATGTTAGTGCAACTTACGATATTAACGTTAAGAATGCTAAGTTAGAAAGCATCAGAGTTGGTGTTGTTCCTGATAAGGTAAACTTCGTTCAGGGCGAAAGCTTTGATGATTCAGGTCTTATAATTGAAGGTAAGTATGTTCTTGAAGATGGTACTACAGTATACCGTACTCTTGACAAGAGCCTTTACACTTACTCAGGTTATGACCTTACTCAGGTAGGTAACCAGAAGGTTACAGTTACTTATAAGAATGACCCTAGTGTTACTGTAAGCTATGACATTCTCGTAACAACTGTTAAGATTGTTTACCCACAGATTGAATCATATCCATTACTTACTTATATGGTAGGCGATACTTTCAATCCAACTGGATTAAAGGTAAATCTTCTTTACAACACAGGAAGAACTCAGAATATCGATGTAGCTGAAAATGGTAAGACTATTTACTACTTATTCGATGGTTCTAACTACTATGATTCAGAAGGCAATGCTGTAGAAGAAGCAGTTGCTAAGGCTGCACATTACTACATTGATTTAAGCCAGTTCAACACAGCTTCAGAAGGTACAGGTAAGGTTTACATCAATGTAAATTCTAACGGTATTAGTTCATCTATCGAACTTGTAACTACTACAACTGCTAAGAAGGATTACGTTTGGAAGGGTATGTTATTCGGTGCATCTTCAATGGGTGTATCTGGTAACGCAGAAAGTAAATCTTCTCAGGTTATCTTAACAGATAATGAAGGTAACCAGTTTGTAAACGATTCTAAGAACAAAGAATTCGGTTCAATCAACATGACAGGCGGTAAGCTTGACAATGTAAGTTCTGTAAGATTAAATTCTTGGACACAGTCTGGTAAGCAGTCTGGTGACCAGGATGGTAAGGCTTACTTCTATACATTAGTAGATGCTAAGAAGAACTTCAAGTTATCTGCTGATGTAACAGTAAACAGATACGTTGCTGACCCTGATGACCCAGCTGATGCTGCTAGAATTGAAGCTAAGATGGCTTCAGCAGGTGTTGACCGTACAACAGCTATTGATATGCTTCGTACAGGTCAGGAAATGTTCGGTCTTGAAGCAAGAGACGTTATCCCATTTGCTGGTGGTATTGATGCAGATGGTAACTACACAGGTGGTCTTGGTAACCATATGACTACTGACCCAACAAAGGCTATGAAGGATGACGACGGTACTCCTGTTGATATCTATGAAGCTTATGCTGAAAATAAGACTGTAACTGATAAGAACAAGGATACATATGCTGTTTCTTACACAGACGTTGAAAATACTTTCGCATCTAACATCGTAGTTGCAGGTGCTACTACAGACTCTACATATCCAACAGATACAAAGAGTTCTACATACTACACTAAGACTCAGATGAACAGAATTAACATTCTCATCAGAACTGGCGTAGTTGCTACTGATGGTGGTGGTGAAAGAGTTGGTATCAAGGATACTACTGATACTGTTCCTGTAAAGGGTGACAAGTACAACATCACATTACAGAAGATTAACGAAGGTTATATGATTACTACTTATGACTATCAGACTGGAAAGACTCAGACTGAATATGATTCACTTAGTAATCTTAACATTAACTCATTATTAGATACTCAGAATGATACTTACATGACAGTAGGTTTATCTGCTTGTCGTTGGGCTGATGCTACATTCGAAAATATCGAACTTCACGAAATCGACCCTAACACAGATAAGGTAACTATTCCTGCTGATGAAAAGGAATATTCACCAAAGCTTACTATGATTTCTAGTAACTACTCTACTACTGTAGACTATATGTTAAGCTTCAAGGCTAACAACCCTCACGGTGGTCAGATTGACGTTTCTCAGAATGGTAATGTTATCATTCAGGATGGTGCTGTATCTAAGAAGACTTCTATTTACAACACTACACTTGTACCTGATTCTGTAAATGAATTTACTATCGTTTACAAGCCAAGTACAGCTGATAACTGTGTATCTTTTGAACCAGTTGTAACAAGATTTAACGTAACTCAGAAGAGTAACATTAAGGACTTTAACACATTGTATGTAGCTCCAGACGGTAAGGTAGACGGTGACGGTACTAGAGAAAATCCTCTTGACCTTGAATCAGCTATCGGTATGTCTAAGTTTGGTACTACTATTATAATGCTTGACGGTACATACAACATTAAGAATACAGAAGCTGCTAAGATTGAAATCGGCGAATCACTTTCTGGTAAGGCTGACGGTAGAAAGACTATTAAGGCTGACGAAGGTGCTCACCCAGTTCTTGACCTTGAAGGCAAGTACGAAGGTTTCTCTGTATCAGGTAGCTACTGGACATTTGATGGTATTGAAGTAAAGAATGCTATGGGTAACGGTAAGGCATTCTACCTTGGTGGTCACTACGATGAAGTTAAGAACTGTACTTTCCATGATAATGGTGAATTAGGTTTCCAGATTTCTCGTTTAATTGCTACAGAAGTATCTGTAAGCGAATGGCCAAGCAACAACCTTGTATTAAACTGTGAATCTTACAACAACAACGACCCATCTAAGAACAATGCCGATGGTTTCGCTTGTAAGTTAACAGCAGGTTACAACAACGTATTCTCTGGTTGTTCATCTCACCACAACCTTGATGATGGTTGGGATTGTTATACTAAGCTTGCAACAGGTGCTATCGGTCCTGTTCAGGTTGAAAATTGTGTAGCTTATAGAAATGGTTACCAGTTAAATGACGATGCTTCAGAAACTGACTGGGGCAACGGTGCTGGTTGTAACGGTTTCAAGATGGGTGGCGAAAACATCCATGTTGCTCACTACTTAAAGGATTGTATCTCTTGGGGTAATAAGAGAAGTGGTATCGACTCTAACTACAACCCAGGTTTCAAGATGAGAAATGTAATTTCTTATAACAACGAAGGTCCTAATGTTAAGCTTTACTCTGGTACTGGTAACATTATGAAGGATGAAAACGGTAGCCAGACAGATGCTAACAAGAAGCCTTATAAGTTCGACTACGATATGAAGGGCGTTGTTTCTTGTGCAGACCCAGCTAAGGGTGCTATTAACTTCGACCAGATTGGTAGTGTTTGGACTGACCAGGGCGAACCTGATACTACATACGGTAACCTCAGCAAGACTCCTATTGTAAGTGAAAACAACTACATCACTTACTACAACGGCGAACAGGGTAAGAACTCTAATGATGAATATGTAAATCCAGAAAACTTCTTCGAAAGTATTGACCCATATTCTTCTATTGATGAAAATATGCACTATACTAGAAGGGCTGACGGTTCATTCAACTGGGGTCCATTCCTTGCAAGAAAGGTTGCTTATGTTCACGACGCAGGTGACGAAGTTGTTTACCCAGATGTAGCAGAAAAGACAACAGCTACAACTGTTACTACTACTACAACTGAAACAACTACAGAAGCTACAACTTCTAAGACAGAAACTACTACTAAGAAGACTTCAAGTGGTGGCGGTTCAGGTGCTGTAATCAATAGTGGTGCTAAGGTAACTACTACTGAAGCTACAACAGTTGACGAAACTGCTACAGAAGTAACTACTGGTGAAGCTACAGAAACTACAACTTCTAATGCTGCATTCGCTGTTAACCCACCTAAGGCTGACGGTGCTGATGTAACATTCAAGGATGTTCCTGCAACTCACTGGGCAAATGATGCAGTTTCTACACTTGCTAAGGCAGGCGTTGTTAATGGTTTAAGTGCTGATACATTCGGTACTGCTACTAACAGCAAGAGAGGCGACTTTGTAGTAATGCTCGTTAGAGCTCTTGGTATTGACTCTACTTCAACAGCTAACTTCAGCGATGTAGATTCTAGCAAGTACTACGCAAAGGCTATTGCTACAGCTAAGGCTTACGGTATTGTAAACGGCTACAATGACAACACATTCAAGCCAGAAAATTACATTACAAGACAGGATATGATGGTTATGGTTGCTAACGCTCTTAATGCTATGGGCGTTGAACTTGATACTGATGTAGCTTGCCTTGATAACTTCAGCGATACAGTAGGTATTGCAAACTATGCAAGAACTTCTGTTGCTGCACTTGTAAATGCTGGTATTGTTAAGGGTTCTGACAACAAGATTGAACCTGTTAAGAACATTACAAGAGCTGAAATGGCTCAGCTTGTTAAGGGCGTTTATGATAAGGCTTTAACTATTGCAGAATAATCTGTTATTACAATTCGTATATCGGATTTGATAAAAGAGGGTGCTGACTTATGTCAGCACTCTTTTTTTATGAAACAACTTGTTCTAAATGAAGAAATTAGGCCTCCTGTTATAAAATCATATACAATAGGAAGAAACTCGTTTTTGTAAATAAAATTTATACATTTTTAACATAGAGTTAATATATATTTTTGGAGTTAAATTTAAGTACGGTTTATTACACTTTATTTTTTGTGTATTTTTACAAGTAAACAGGGTTTTTCAGGAGATTAGAGAATATGGAATGTTACATTTATATTACACAAATTCAGTAAATAAACTAGATACAGGGTGGATGGTACTAAATATAGAAATTATCTCATTTAGTTGGATATTTTGTGGAAAATATATAAAAATGTTGAAATAATAGCCTTATTATACGGATTTTGTTGTGATAAATGAATAAAAATTTTCAAAATAATTATGTAGCAAAACAAGTTTCCTAAAAAATTTTACATTTTTTGTGCAAAAAGAATGAAAGAATTTTTAAAATAAAATTGACTTTTATATTAAAAGCAAGTATAATTCTACTTGAATAGATACTTTATAGGAGAAGATATGCACATTCTCTACATGGGGTATTTTCAAAATTTATAAAGGAGGAATAAAAATTGAAAAAATCTTTCAAGAAAATTGTAAGTGCTGTACTTGCAGCGAGTATGACTCTTACAAGCGTAATGGTTGTCAATGTTGCACCTGTTACGGCAGCTGAGGCTTTTTCAGGTAAGGCTACTATCAATGCTGAAACAGTTAAAACGCTTTTCGCATCAGGCTTAACTGATGGTAATGAACTTGGTTCAGGCGTTTCTATTGTTAATGGCGGTTCAGCTTTCTCTTACAAGGCTAACAACTTAAAGTTTACTGATGGTTCAGCTTACTCAACTGAATTCCAGATTGGTAACGGTAACGAAAAGTTAAGCCAGACTCTTAAGGCTGGCGATGACCTTGGTGGTACTGTTGAAAAGGGTCTCAAGATTGAAGCTGCTAAGGCAGGTACAATTAAAATTTATGCTGGTTTAGGTTCTTCTGGCGTTATGGAAGCTCCTATGTGCCTCGTTGACGCAACAACAAGCAAGGTTGTTGATGCACAGTCACTTATTAACACAGGTGATGCTAAGTCAAAGGTTTATAACACTCCTACATTTACAGTTCCTGCAGCAGGTACTTATTACCTTGTTCAGAACGGTAAGGTTTCAAGTGTAAATCTTGCAGTAATCGAGCTTGACTTAAACGGTGGTTCTGCTCCAGCTACAGAAACTACTACAGTAGCTCCAACTACTACAACAGTAACAACTACTACTGAAACAACTACAGAAACTACAACTGTAGCTCCAACTACTACAACAGAAACTACTACTGAAGTTTCTACAGAAGCTGTAACAGCTAAGGTTGTTGTAGATAAGGCAACAGTTAAGGTTGGCGATACAGTAAACGCTAACGTAGCTCTTGTTGGTAACAAGGGTTTCAATAACTACACAGCTTTCGTAGAATTCGACCCAACAATTGTTGAACCAGTTGATGCAATTAACGGTACAATTACTAAGGAAGTTGCAGGTGTTACATATACAGCATCTGATGCAGCTGCTCTTAAGGGTCAGTTTGCAAATGTTCCAGCTGTAGGTAACACAGACTTTACTGGTGCTGACGGTGTTAAGACACAGGCTCAGTTAGGTAAGGTTAAGTATGCTTATGTTGTTCCAGCACAGCTTGTAAATGGTACAGCATTACAGGAATTTAACACAGATGGTAACCTCTTTGGTATTTCATTCAAGGCTCTCAAGGCTGGCGATGCTAACATCAAGGTTACATTCGTAGGTAACCAGCTCTCAACAGTATCTAGCGATGCAACTATTGCAAAGACAGCTACTGTAGAAACAGTTGACGCTGCAGTTAAGGTTGAAGAAGGTTCAACTCCAGCTCCAGTAGACGGTTTCAAGGGTCAGGCTACTATTGATTCTAACGCTATTAACGCTTCTGGCGTAACATCTCTTAAGGGTGGCGACTCACTTCTTGATGATGGTGGTAAGAACTACGTTCAGATTAAGTTAGCAGCAGGTGCTTCTGCATTCACATTCAGATCAAATGTTACTAACTTTACTGATGGTCAGTCATTTGACGCAGAATTTAAGAAGTTCCAGGTTGGTAAGGGTAACGAACTTATCCCTGCAGACCTTACAGTTGGTTCTGATGTAACAGCTGACGTAGAAAAGGGTATCTCTATGAAGTTAGGTGGCAGTGGTACAGTTACAATCCACGCTGGTTTAGGTTCTTCAGATGCAATGTCAGTTCCTGTTTACCTCATCAACACAACTACTAAGAAGGTTGTTTCTATCTCTAACATTGACAGAGATGCAACAACAGCAAACTTATTCTCAGTTTGTACACTTAGCGTTCCTGAAGCTGGTGAATACGTTGTAGTTCAGCCAGGTAAGGGTTCTAGCTTAAATATTTGTACTATCGGCCTTAACATCGCAGGTGGTTCAGGTTCTGATGATACAACAACTACTACAGAAGTAACAACTACTACTGAAACTACTACAGAAACAACAACTACAACTGAAACTACTGAAACAACTACTTTAGGTGCTGACGGTGGTCTTGGTTTCCTTGCTGATAAGACAGTTAAGGCTGGTGACACAGAAGTTACTCTTGACTTTGGTGCTAAGAGCATCAACACAGCTATGAGTGCTTTCACTGGTTTCATCGTTTACGATGCAAGCAAGGTAGAAATGGTTTCTGCTGAAGGTAATAACACTGGTATCGTTAATATGATTAACGAACAGATTGCATATGCTCCAAGTGCTTCTAACCCAGATTATCCTGGTGCTAACGGCACATTAACTACAGCTCAGCTTGGTAAGATGAAGGTTGCTTACATCTACAGCGATGGTTCAGCAATTTCTTCAATCGGTACTCCTGATGCTACACTTGCAAGCGTTAAGTTCACTCTTAAGAATGTAAACGCTGGCGATGTAATTCCTGTTCAGTTCGTTTCAACTGAATCAGATGGTAGCGTTGCTTACACAGTTGATGGTAAGCTTGCTACAGTTGGCTTAAATGCTAACATTATTGTAGCTGGTGGTTCTACAGAATCTACTACAGAAACTACAACAGTTTCTACAGAATCTACTACAGAAACTACAACAGTTTCTACATCTGAATCTACAACAGAAACAACTACAATTTCTACATCTGAATCTACAACAGAAACAACTACAGTTTCTACTACAGAAACAACTACAGCAGCTCCAGTAGTTCCTACTACAGAAACTACAACTGCTCCAACAACTACTACTACAACTGAAGCTAGCTCTGAAACTACCACTAAGAGAACAAATAATGGTGGTGGCGGCGGTGGCGGCGGTGGCGCTTCTGTAAAGAAGACTACTACTACTACTGAAGTTACTGAAGAAACAACAGAAGCTACAACTTCTAAGGTTGTTGAAGGTAGCACAGAAGCTACTACTAACCAGATTGTTATTAGTGACAACGGTGAAGTTAAGATTGTAACTCCAGACGGTACAGAAGTTAAGGTTAACGTACCTAAGGATGTTGTAAATAGTGATGTAGACTTCTCAGACTTAGGCAACTATGGCTGGGCTAAGGATTACATCAACAAGTTAGCTGAACTTGGTATTGTAACTGGTACTGAAGACGGTATCTACTCTCCAGAACTTGGTTGCAAGAGAGGCGACTTCGCTATCCTTATCAACAGAACTCTTGGTTTACAGGTAACTCCAACTAAGAACTTCAGCGATAACGAAGAAGGTAAGTACTACTATAACGACGTAAGAATGGGCTACACAGCTGGTATCTTAAGTGGTTATGGTGATAACACTTACAAGCCTGAAAAGTATTGTAACAGAGATGAAATGTTCGTTCTCGTAGCTAAGACTCTTGAATACTTAGGCGTAGACGTAACAAGCACTCCAACTTCTGTAAACAACAAGTACAATGATGTTGCAGATGTAGCTTGGTGGTCAGCTCCTTACCTTGCATTCCTTACTCAGGAAGGTATCGTAACTGGTAGCTCAAACGGTAATGTTGAACCTAAGAAGAACATTAACAGAGCTGAAATGGCTGTTATGATGTACAAGGATTACGAATACGTTAAGGATTACGTTGACGGTCTTGTAAAGGATGCAGCTACTACAACTACTGAAGAAACAACTGAAGAAACTACAGTAGATGAATCAGCTTCTACAACTGCAGAAACTACTACTGAAACTACTACAGTTGCAGAGTAATTGATGTATATACAAAAAAGGCGTTGACTTTTGTCAGCGTCTTTTTTTGTACCTGTAATAATAGTATCTAAAACAGTCTCAAGTAAAAAAATCTGTGGTTTACATATATTTTACGAAAAATAATAATTATTAAATAATCAATAAAAATTGAACTGTAATAATAATATTTAACAAAATATGCCTTAATAAATTGTTAAGAAATTGGAAGGGTTGTATAAATTTTTGCGATTGTCTAAAATCTACAATAAATTATTGATTTTAAAATTGGTTATGGTATAATATTACTAGATGGTGTAATTTAGGTGAGGAAAGACTATTTATAATTACACAATTCTGTGCTGAAAGGCACAAATAAAAAGGAGGTTTTTAAATGAAAAAACACACGAAAGTTGTTTTGAGCAGAATTGTTGCCTCAGCTTTAGTAGTTGGTGCAATGTTTTCTAATGTAATTGCTGACCCAGCATTAGATACTGCTCCTGCAGCAGTTGAAGAAGTTGCTGACTCCGTTGTTACTCCAGGTGGTGTATCTGTTGGTAATGGCGATGAAGCTACAGAAGAAACTACTGTAGTGGAAGATGTGACAGAGGAAACTACTGTTGACACAGCAGTAAATGCTCCAGAAACTGCTGAAGTCGGTGTAGATTATACATTTGACTTCAGAGATGGTAGTATTGTTCCTGCTGACACATCTTACAATGGTAATGCAGAGATAAAGTATGGTATCTTGGACATTCAGCCAGGTACTCAGAATGGTTTTGGATATAATGGTGCAGACCATGGTTCAATTTTCAAGGCAGGCAACACAATAGCTATTGATGTTGCAGGTCCTGTAACATTGTCTATTGGTGGTTGCCAGTATTCAAAGGGCGATATTACAGTTACAAACGGTGACGGTACATACAGCGAAACAAGAGCTGCTGCTACTGCTAACTGTTTAGGACATGGTGATGATAGCACAATTGATTTTGCTTATACAGGTGGTGCATCTGTACTTACAATCAATTTCTCAGCTACTACTTATGTTCCTGTAATCAATGTTTTTGCTTCTCAGGACGGGTCAGAAGTTACAACTCCTGAAGTAAGCAGAATTTATAACTTTGATTTTACAAAGGATACAATGACAGCAGCCGGTACATACGGCTTTATGACTATTAATGAAGACTCGCTTGCTGCTAACTTCAATGGTGCACAGCACGGTGTTGAATTTAAAGATGGTAATACTTTCACTTTCCCTGTAAGTGGTAATACAATCTTTAAGTTCGGTGGTTGCCAGTATTCAGCCGGTTCATTTACAGCAACAGCATCTGATGCAAATGGCAAGTTTGTTGAAAACCCAGTTAAGGGTCAGACTTCAGCTTGTTATCATCAGGACGGCACAACAGCTGACATTACATATGTTGGTGGTGCTGGTACAGTAACTATTGCAGTTACTGGTGGCAAGATGTATGTTCCTAATATTACAGTTGTTCCTGCTCGTTACGACATTGATGTTGTTCCTTACGAACAGAAGACAGCAACAGTAAATGTAAACGGAACTACTCTTACAGTTGTTACAGGTGCTACAATTACAGACAACGCTACAGTTACAGTAAGTAACGGCGAAGTTGTAAATGCTGGTGCTGAAAGTGCAAAGGTAAAGATTTCTTTAGGTAAGCAGACACTTAGTGATGCTATGCTTACAGAAGCTACTGGTTGTTCAGCAAAGGTTGTTGACGGTAGCATTGTTCTTACATTTGATAAGCCAGAGGCTAAGCCTTATACTTATACAATCAATGTAGCAGATACAGATGCAACAGTTGACCCACAGCCAGGTGATATGTTCAACTATCAGTTTACTGATAAGAATGTACTTCCTCAGGATACATCAGTTAAGTATTCTACATTCTCAACTGATGACGGTATTGTAACAGTTACTTCTCCTACAGAAACATTTGCTTTCCATGATGGTTCTCATGGTGCTAACCTTGGTGTAGGCGATAGTATTTCATTTAAGGTAGCTGGTAATGCAATTATTACTTTCGCTACTTGCCAGTATTCACAGGCAGATGCAGTAATGAACTTTACTGATGCAGAAGGCAACAGCTTAGGTTCTTGCTCATTTACAAACAATGGTGCCGGTGCTTGTGGTTCACAGACATTCTCTTACAAGGGTAATGCCGGTGTAATTACAGCTACACTTGCTGGTACAGCTGGTTTAAGCTACTTACATGGCTTAACAATTCAGAACGAAAAGCAGGCTGAAGATTCAAACGGTAAGATTGATGTTTGGGACTTCGGTGGTGCTGAACTTGATTCAAATATTTATAACAACAGATTAACTGCTGATATTATTAATGGTTTCTATGGTTCTTCTATTGCTGCTGGTTCAAGTGGTAATGTTGCTCCATCTAGCTTTAGTGCAGGTAACTTAAGCTGGGTTGGTGGTATCAACGATAGAATCAGAACTTCTAACGAAGCTATTACAAGATACGATACTCAGGTAGGTACTTCTACATTAGAGGGTGCAACTGGTAGATTATACATCAACAAGGCTGATGATTCTTCAAGATGCTTCTCTATTGCTTTAAAGGCTGACGATATTGTAGCTGTATATGCAAACTCTCAGGCAGGTGGCTCTCTTACTTTCGAAAGAGCTGATGACCCAACTGCTCAGTCTGTAACAGTTGATAATCCATCTACTGGTGTTACTGCTACTTTCGTTGCAGAACAGGATGGTACATACAAGATTTACGGCAAGACTGGTAAGCCAAGTTATTACAGAATTGTAAGACAGGATGCTAAGTATTGTGACACAACAATTAATGTAGCAACTCCAGCCGGTTTCCCAACTGATGCTTCTCTTGTATTAACTAACACAACAACAGGTAAGAATTTTGATGTAGCTGTAACAGGTGCTACTGTATCAGCTAAACTTCCTACAGGTTACACTTACTCATTAAGCCTTAAGGGTGCTGATGAATATGTTGTAGCAACTCCAGCTACTATTACAGTTGCTGACGGCGAAGAAACTAAGACTGAAAATGTAACAATCAATGCTGTTGACCTTGTAACAGTAACAGGTTCTATTACAGGTCTTGATGCAGCTAACATTGCAAAACTTGCAATCGTTGCAACAGTTCCGGAAGGTAAGATTTATCAGCCTAAGTTCGCTATTAACGCAGAAGCTGGTACTTACACAGTTAAGCTTGAAAAGGGCGTAAGCTATGCTTTAACAGCTAACGGTGTAAACGATTACTTAATCGGTATGAACACAATTTCAGCAGATGCTGATTCTACAAAGGATGTAGCATTTGCTCAGAAGACTCTTAACCCAGTAAAGATTAATCTTGTTGGCGAAGGTGCTTCTATCTCTAATATTGATGAATTAAAGGCTAACACTAAGGTTACATTTACTAACCTTAATGAAGAAGGCTATGTATATACATTTGGCTTAAATGATGAAATGTCATTAAGAGCCGGTACATATACTGTAGCATTATCAGGCTATAACAAGTATCCGGTTGCTCCTGGTCTTATCTCTAACTTAACAGTTACTGACGGTGCAGAAGCTACAAAGGATATTACTCTTAACAATGCAACTAAGTGGAGCTTCGGTTCTGCTTCAAATGATACTCTTACAAATGAATCAGCTTACAACGGTCTTGTATTTACAGGTTCTGTTAAGACTGAATCAGGTAAGGTTCATCTTGTTGCTCCAGCTGGAACAACAATCGAAGTACCTGTTAAGGCAGGTCAGAATGTAAACGTAGGTTACTACTATCAGGCAGACTTTACTGTAAATGGTCAGACAGTTACTTCTAACTCTGGTTCAACAAGCAAGTTTGAATCTAGTGACTTTACAGCTAATGCTGACGGTACATTAACTATTACAGTTAATACTTTAACTTACTTTACTGGTATTACAGTAGGTACAAAGGTTCCTTATGCTGAAAACATTTATGTTGGTGCTGATAAGGAATACAAGACAATTAATGATGCTCTTGCAGCTGTTCGTTTAATGGATAGACCAAATAGCGAAAGAGTAACAATCAATGTTGACCCTGGCGATTATCAGGAAATGCTTGTAATTGATGTTGATAACGTAACATTAAAGAATACAGCAGCTAACCCTGATACTGCTCTTATTAACAAGGGTGTAAACATTACTGAAAACGGTGTAAGAGTAACATCTTACTATATCCATGGTTATAACTACTTCTCAATGACTGACGATTGTAAGTATGATGAAGAAGTATTAAAGACAAACAAAGAAAATGGTTACATTTCATTTGAAAACCCAGGTTCTGGTACTACAAAGAACTCTTACTGGAATGCAACAGTTACTGTAAGAGGTGCAGGTTTCGAAGCTGATGGTATTATCTTCGAAAATTCTGCTAACCAGTACATTTCAACTAAGGAAGCTAACGACGTTGTTCAGGAATGGACAGTTGGTGGTAAGGGTACTAGACCTACAACTGCCGGCGATACTTCTGTTCAGAACAAGTCATTTGTTGAAAGAGCTGCTGCTATTGCTATTCTTGGTGATAAGGCATACTTCAACAACTGTAAGTTCGTAGGTAGACAGGATACACTTTACGGTGCATCTAATATTAGAGCTGCATTTAACAAGTGTACTGCTATGGGTGGTACTGACTTTATCTTCGGTGGTATGGTTGCAACATTCTACAAATCTGACATTATGATGAACACTTCTGAAGATAAAAATGATGTATCTTATCTTACTGCTGCTCAGCAGGCATCTGGTAGAGGTTACTTAATGTATGATTGTAACGTAGTTTCTACTACTCCTGGTGTTGATACAGCATCTGAATACGTAAGTAAGCCTGGTTACTTCGGTAGACCATGGCAGGCAACTACTTCTGAAGTTGCATTTGTAAACACTACAGTAGGTGTAGCTAGTGATGGCACATCTCTTGTTACTCCAGTTGGTTGGTCAGCTTCTTTAGGTGGCGAGGCTAACTGCTATGAATACAATACTAAGGAATTAGCAGGCGTTGATAACTCTGCAAGCAGAGTTGCTTGGTCAACTGTATTAACAGAACCTAAGCTTGCTGACGGTACTGAACTTGTACCATATACTTATACTCAGGGTACTGACGGTTGGAACCCAATTCAGATTGATGCTGGTAAGGCTTGGGGTGACGTTGACGGCAACGGTACAGTTGATGCTAACGATGCTGCTTTAACTTTACAGTATACATTAAGACCTGAACAGGTTACTGGCTTTGATTCAACAGTAGCTAATGTAAGTGACGGTACAGTAGACGGTGTAATTAATGCTTACGATGCAGCATTAATTCTCCAGAAATCTCTTGACAATAGCTTTAAGTTCCCATTCGAAAAGGGTGGCAGTGGTAGTGATGATACAACAGAAGCTACTACTGAAACAGCAACAGAAGTTACAACTGATGGTACAACAGAAACTACTACTAATGCTGAACCATCCGGTAACGAACCTAAGGTTTACGTAGTAGGTGATTCAACAGCTTGCCACTATGGTGATACTGATGATGTAAACTTCTACTATAAGAGAGTAGGTTTTGGCGATAAGCTCCAGAACTACTTAACAGGTGCTCAGGTTGTAAACCTTGCACTTTCAGGCAGAAGCTCAAAGAGTTTCGCAACAGGTATTAACGAAAATGGTGCTGTTGATGATTCAGCAGTAGCAAATTATACTCAGCTTAAAGAAAACATTAAGGCTGGGGATACACTTATTATTGCTTGGGGTCATAATGATGAAAAGACTGATTCTTACAGATTTACAGACCCTAACGGCGATAAGAATACAGCAGGTTCTTTCAAGAACTCACTTTACGAAAACTATATTAAGCTTGCTCAGGATGCAGGTGCTACACCAGTTCTTTGTACTCCAATCGTAAGAAGAACAGCATCAGGTGCTTGGGGAGATAATGACCTCCACGTTGCTAATGGTGGTGACTATGCTCAGGCTATCAGAGATTTAGGTGCAGAACTTGGTATTACAGTTATTGATTCACTTAATAATACTAAGAGCCTTTACGACACAGTAGGTGTAGGTACAGCTCCTAAGGATGTTGAAAATGGTGATAGTGAAACAGTAGCTCCAACAGGTTCAGCAGCATTACATGCAACTGACCAGGGTCTTGTTGTAGACAATACTCACCTTAACGATTTTGGTGCAACTATGGTAGCTTATATGATGGCTAAGGATATTCAGGCATCTAACACTTCTCTTGCATCTCATGTTGCAAATCTTACTGAACCAACAGTAGATATGCTTACAAGAAATGCAGGTTGGGTTAAGTTTAATGAAGGTGTTTGGAATAAACCAGAACCAGCAATTTGGAAACTTTCTTCTCCATGGGAAGCTATGGCATTTGGTTCAGGCGTAAGTGGTATTACAGAAGATAGTCATCCAAATCACGATGCAATTCAGAAAGATGCAACTACATTTGAAATCGTTGTTAGAAATAACAAGGGTAAGATTGCAGGTAGCGAAGATGGTATGATGATGGCATTCCAGGAAATTGGTCCAAATGATGACTTCACATTAACAGCTACAGCAACAGTAGGCGAAGGCTTCAAGGTAGGAAACCAGATTGGTTTCGGTCTTATCTGTAGAGACAATATGTTCATTGCAGATAACTACAAGACAAAGGCTGACTATGTAACAGCTGGTTACACTCAGCAGTCTGTAAGTAGTGTTTCAACTCCAGTTGCTCCATTTGCAAGATTAAATGGTGCTCTTGATAAGGCAAACGTTCTTGAAACTGCTCCAGCAGCAGGCGACAGCATTGAACTTAAACTTACAAGAAAAGACGGTGTTTACACAGCACAGTATGGTAACAACACTCCTGTAACATACACTGATGTAAACCTTGCAGCATTAAATGCTGACCACGACTATGTAGGTATGTTTGTTTCAAGAAATGCTGACATTACTTTCAGCAATGTTTCATTAACAGTTGGTAGCCAGACTACTGACGAAAACACAGTTTATGTAGTAGGTGATTCAACAGCTTGCCACTATGGTGATACTGATGATGTAAACTTCTACTATAAGAGAGTAGGTTTTGGCGATAAGCTCCAGAACTACTTAACAGGTGCTCAGGTTGTAAACCTTGCACTTTCAGGCAGAAGCTCAAAGAGTTTCGCAACAGGTATTAACGAAAATGGTGCTGTTGATGATTCAGCAGTAGCAAATTATACTCAGCTTAAAGAAAACATTAAGGCTGGGGATACACTTATTATTGCTTGGGGTCATAATGATGAAAAGACTGATTCTTACAGATTTACAGACCCTAACGGCGATAAGAATACAGCAGGTTCTTTCAAGAACTCACTTTACGAAAACTATATTAAGCTTGCTCAGGATGCAGGTGCTACACCAGTTCTTTGTACTCCAATCGTAAGAAGAACAGCATCAGGTGCTTGGGGAGATAATGACCTCCACGTTGCTAATGGTGGTGACTATGCTCAGGCTATCAGAGATTTAGGTGCAGAACTTGGTATTACAGTTATTGATTCACTTAATAATACTAAGAGCCTTTACGACACAGTAGGTGTAGGTACAGCTCCTAAGGATGTTGAAAATGGTGATAGTGAAACAGTAGCTCCAACAGGTTCAGCAGCATTACATGCAACTGACCAGGGTCTTGTTGTAGACAATACTCACCTTAACGATTTTGGTGCAACTATGGTAGCTTATATGATGGCTAAGGATATTCAGGCATCTAACACTTCTCTTGCATCTCATGTTGCAAATCTTACTGAACCAACAGTAGATATGCTTACAAGAAATGCAGGTTGGGTTAAGTTTAATGAAGGTGTTTGGAATAAACCAGAACCAGCAATTTGGAAACTTTCTTCTCCATGGGAAGCTATGGCATTTGGTTCAGGCGTAAGTGGTATTACAGAAGATAGTCATCCAAATCACGATGCAATTCAGAAAGATGCAACTACATTTGAAATCGTTGTTAGAAATAACAAGGGTAAGATTGCAGGTAGCGAAGATGGTATGATGATGGCATTCCAGGAAATTGGTCCAAATGATGACTTCACATTAACAGCTACAGCAACAGTAGGCGAAGGCTTCAAGGTAGGAAACCAGATTGGTTTCGGTCTTATCTGTAGAGACAATATGTTCATTGCAGATAACTACAAGACAAAGGCTGACTATGTAACAGCTGGTTACACTCAGCAGTCTGTAAGTAGTGTTTCAACTCCAGTTGCTCCATTTGCAAGATTAAATGGTGCTCTTGATAAGGCAAACGTTCTTGAAACTGCTCCAGCAGCAGGCGACAGCATTGAACTTAAACTTACAAGAAAAGACGGTGTTTACACAGCACAGTATGGTAACAATGCCCCTGTAACATACACTGATGTAAACCTTGCAGCATTAAATGCTGGTCATGACTATGTAGGTATGTTCGTTTCAAGAAATGCTGATATTACATTTAGCAATGTTTCATTAACAGTAGATGCTAAGTAATTGACATATTAAATATGTGGAAAAGTGGTCAAAGGAAAATTTGGCCACTTTTTTGTATTTTCAAGAAAAGTTTATGATAAAAAACTAACTTTATATAGAAGAAACTAGTATTATTTAAAAATTCGTTGGTGGCAACATTGATTATAGGGGTTATGTTGCCGGTGTGTATAAATGTTAGTTTGTGTATATTGAAAATTGAAATTGTGAATAAGTCAAAATAAAGAAGGTTGTGGATAAGTTCAATTATTTTCTTATGTGTATAAATAGGTAAATGTTACAATACCGAAAATAGTTTTGTAATATTTAAAGCAAAGATAATGGCAAATGAGAGAAAAAAATCAATTAAAAAATGGAAAACTGTCCGTAATGTTACACCAATGTGGTTCAAAAATTACGATTGTGACACTAATGTTACAGCTATTTTACACTTACCCAAAACCCCTTGATTTTTGATTTTTATAGTGTTATATTATGTTCAAGCAAAACGACAGCAGTAACTACAAGGTATGTTACAGTAATATTACAAATTACCTTTTTAGTTGACTAGTTGTAGGTGTAATGCTATAATACTTTTGTAAAAGAGGTAAATATGCTAGCCTCTACACATTTATTTTCATAAGGAGGAAACAAGGAAATGAAAAAGAAAATTGCTCTTTTATTAGCAGCTGCTATGACTGTTAGTATGCTTCCAATGTCAGCAATGGCTGGTTCTACTAATACAATTAGCGTTACAGCTAATGTTAAGACTAATGAAGCAGTTAAGGTTAACGGTGCGTTTACTCAGTTACAGATTAAGCCACTTGATACAATCGCTTCTAACTCATCTATCGTTCTCGACCTCGAAAACGGTGAATACAACGAAGAATACTTCACAGAATGTGCATACAAGGCTCACGATGGTGAATCTTATGACACAGTTTACAACTACAATGTTAACGATCCAGAAGCTGGTCTTAAGGCATATGTAGGTGCAAAGAACGAAAGAGAATTACCATACAAGCTTAAGTACATCAACAAGACTTCTATGGAAGTTCAGTTATACCCAATCGACGCTAAGTGGGTAAACCAGAACAACTCTGGTGGTGCTAACGAAGCTACAAAGGGTACTCCTGTATACCAGATTTCATTACCAGTTGACGCAACTGATGACGAAGGTGACATCAAGGTTACTGTAGACGCTAACTCAACTACAGTTACTGGTGGTGGTTCTTACACTATCGCTAAGGTTACTTCTGGTTCAGGTTCTACTACTTCTTCTGTAGTATCTTCTGACGTTAAGACTCACAGTGGTAACATCAACGTTCCACAGATTACAGTTAAGGAAGACGTTTCTGGTACTTTCACAACTGAAGGTGGTACAGTTAAGGTTAAGGCTAACGGCCCTTACAAGTTCAAGGCTGGTACTGTAACATTAAAGAGTGGTGTTAATGCTGCTGTTCCTTACACTTACAAGGACAAAGATGGTAAGGAAATAACTCAGACTTCTATTTTAGCTAGCCAGACTATCGCTGACGGTGCTAACGAAGTAGTATTCACACTTACTAAGGCTGATATTGCAAACATTGACAAGGATAAGTTATCTTCATTAACTATCGACGGTCTTGTAATGGTTCCTAACAACGACGAAAAGAACTACGGTGATGTATATGTAACAGTTTCTGGTACAGATATCACTAGCCAGCAGTTAAAGGTTGGTACAAGAGCTGACTACGGTTTCAACTTAACAGCTATGACTGAAGCTCCTACAATCTTCGCTGGTAGATCTCCATTAAGAGATGACGATCTTGATGATGACGATTTCAAGACAGCTAAGTTCAGATTTGAAGAAACTACTCCAGGTGCTTGGTTAACTTCAAGAAAGCTTGAATTCACTGTTCCTGATGGCGTTAAGATTATCGGTATGGACGTTGATAAGGTTGACAAGTTAAATCAGTCTAACTTCGAAGCTGGTGCTTGCCTCTCTAACGACGGTCAGACTTTAAGAATCGAAAAGGATTCTGACGTATTCAACGGTTTCTCAAGAAACGATGCTGCATACGTAGATATGTACCTTTACCTTTCTACAGATGCTGCTTTCACTGGTGATGTAACAGTTGCTGTTTCTGGTGCTGGTGTTGAAGCTGATACTATCACTCCTGTAACAGTTGCTAAGGTTGTAACTCCAATCACTGTTGAAGCTACTGAAACTAAGGCTGCTATGGGTTACCAGAACATTGATACTTCTGATATCACTATTACTGAAAATGCTGCAGGTGCATTACTTGATGGCAACACAGTTAAGTTAGCTATTGATTCATTATACGGTTCTAAGGAATTAGGTTTCGCTGATGCTGATAACCTTACTTTAACTACTGATGGTAACTTAGAAGCAAAGAACTTCAAGGTATCTGATGGCGAAATGAGCTTCAAGATTGATACTGCTTCTTACAGCACTCCATCTACAGTTAAGATTACAGGTGTTCAGGTTGGTACAACTCGTTCAGTACCTTACGGTGCATACGACTTAAAGGTATACGGCGACGCTGTAGTAAACAACTACGATGATGATGTTGATACTTACTCTAGCACAATCTGCTCAGGTAGCGTAAGTGATCCTGATACAACAGCTGCTGCTCTTAACAAGGATATCGACGATTCTGCAACTCACAAGCTTGATATGTTCGATGTAAACGAAGGCTTCAAGTTTGCTGGTTACTTAAACGTTGACGGTACTTCTAATGATTCTGTATTAACTAAGAAGGTTGAAGTTACTATTGGCGAAAAGAACGTAGTAATGGATGGCGAAAAGATTGATACTGACGTTGCTGCTTACATCCAGACTTCTAGCAACTCTACAATGGTTCCATTAAGAGTTGTAGCTCTTGCTCTTGGTGTTGACTCAGCTAACGCTGCTAACCCAGATGATACTAACGCTGTAAACTGGGATGCAAATTCTAAGACAGCTACTATCGTTTACGGTCAGGGTTCTACTAAGACTGTAATCCAGTTCCAGGCTGGTTCTAACAACATGAACGTTAACGGTTCTACTATCGCTATGGCTAACGGCGTAACTGCTGAAATCACTGACGGTAGAATGTTCGTTCCTTTCAGAGCTTTAGGTCAGGCATTCGGCGTATCTGTATCTTGGGATGCTGATACAAAGACAGCTATCTACAACGCTTAATTTATAAAATATAATTTCGATTATATATAAATTTCAAATTGGAGAATCCTTCGGGGTTCTCCTTTTTGGTAATACTAAAGACTGACATAGTTCGACAAGAAGTGTGCATAATTCTTGTTAGGACAAATGTCGGTCTTTTTGTATTTATGGCTTTCCCAGTTATTGGTCAGACTTTTACACATAAAAACAGCAAATTTAAACATAATATTACTATGTTAAGAAGATATTTTATTTATGGTAATTTAGGAATATTTATGGAAGTTTTTTGGACAGGTATGCAGTCTTTTATAAAAAGGGGGGATATTTGTTTAACAGGTACAACATCTGTTATTATGTTCTTTATTTATGGTCTTGTGGTGTTTATGGAGCCTTTGTTTAAACAGTTAAGGGGGCAAAGTGCCATTGTAAGAGGTATGACCTACGGTATTCTTATTTTTGCTATAGAATTTTTTAGTGGCACAGGTTTAAAGGCTGTAAATGCTTGTCCTTGGGATTATTCTTCGGCTATTTATAATATAAATGGACTTGTAAGGCTAGACTATTATCCGGTGTGGATATTTGTGGGCTTGGTCTATGAGAGAATATATAGTTTTTTGAAGTATAATAAAAGGCGATTAAAAAATCGCCCATAAAATGATTTTTGGTAGCATATTTTATTATTGTAAGGCTATCCCCATAGGGCTTTACAGATTAATAAACTGGCTATAACACCTACAAAATTGGCAACAAGAGCACCGGCAAGGGTATATCGTGTCTGTTTTATTTTTATTGACATAAAATACAGGCTCATAGTGTAAACTATTGTTTCGGTGCAACTCATCATTACAGAAACAAATCTACCAATAAAACTGTCTGGTCCGTAATTTTTGAACACATCTAAAAGTATGCCTGTACTGGCAGAAGAAGAAACAAGTCGCATAAATGTTATAGGAAGTGCCTCTTTTGGAAAGCCTATGGCATCGGCAATAGGGGATAAAAAATTGCAGAGTATATCTAAAGCACCACTGGAGCGAAGAATACCTACGGCAACCATAAGCCCTATAAGTGTAGGCAATATTTCATAGGTTATTTTGAAACCCTCTTTTGCACCCTCAACAAAGGCATCGTAAACATTGACTTTGTTGGCAAAACCATAATAAAGAAAATACACAAATATTATGGGAATTATTAAGTCGGAAATTATAATTAGGAAATTCATTTATTATACTTCTCCATTATTTTCAAAAATATAATTGCAGTAATAGTTGATACAAGTGTTGTAGCTATTCCGGGACCAATAATTTCTGAAGGTGCTTGGGAATTGTACTGTGTTCTGTAGGCAATAAGATTGACAGATACCAACTGGAGTGAGGACATATTAAAAATCATAAAACCACACATAGCCGTTGTTGCTTTTTCTTTGTGTGGGTTGTATTTCTGAAGTTCTTCCATAGCCTTTAAACCAGCCGGTGTAGATGCCCAGCCTAAGCCTAGAAAATTGGCTATTACATTAATGCCTATGTATTCCATAGCTTTGCTTTCTTTAGGCACAGAGGGGAAAAGACGGCTTAAAAAAGGCGTAATTTTACGGCACATAGATGAAACTATACCTGCCTTTTCGCCTATTTTCATAAGACCTGTCCAAAGTGAAATAACTCCCAGCATTGTTAGGGCTGTAGATACAGCCTCCCTTGCTGAAGATATAGCACCGTTTGTTACATCTGCCATATGACCTGTAAAGGCTGCTGACAATATTCCAATAAGTATCATACCTGCCCATATATAGTCTAGCATTGTTATCACTCCTTTTTATTTAAAGGTATGTCCGACTTTTTTTACTTATGACAAAAATCGCCTGAAAGCTATGGATTTTAAAGGAAAAATTCATTTATTTGTAATAGAAAAAAATAGTGATGTATGATATACTTAAATTGGTTAATGAGAAAATAAGAATATTAAAAAGAAGGTGATGTTGTGAATGCTGAAACTATGAACCCTATGGATAATTTAATAAGAAAAATGAATTTGTCTACATTGAGCATTCCATCTGTACATATTACCGATATTATAGATATTATTATTGTTGCCATTGTTATTTATACAGTAATTCATTGGATAAAGGAAACTCGTGCGTGGTCACTTTTTAGAGGGCTTATGGTAATTGCCATGTTCTCTCTTTTAAGCTATAACCTCCACTTTTATACTATTACTTGGATAATAGAAAGAACTTTTTCAGTAGGCGTAATTGCCGTAATTATAATCTTTCAGCCGGAACTTAGAAAGGCTTTGGAGCAGATTGGTGCAAGTGGTTTTTCTAGTGTTACAGGGCTTTTGCAGACCAAACCATCTGACGATAGGCTTTCTCCTCAGGATGCTAACGAAATTGTAGAGGCTTGTGTTAAAATGGCAGAAGTTAAAACCGGTGCATTGATTGTAATAGAAAGAAATGTATCAATGGGTGATATTGTAAGTGCATCCGGTGTTACAGTAGATGCTGTAATTTCAAGCCAGTTGCTTATAAATATATTTGAAGATAAAACACCTCTCCATGATGGTGCTGTTATTATAAGAGATAACAGAGTTGCTGCTGCTTCTTGTATTTTGCCTGTTACACAAAGTGAAATAGGTCAGGAATTAGGTACAAGACATAGAGCTGCCGTTGGTGCAAGTGAAGTTTCTGATGCTTTTATTATTGTTGTAAGTGAAGAAACCGGCAAAATTTCTATTGCCAGAGATGGCAAGTTGGAAAAGGCTGTCAGTGAAGCTGTTTTCCGTCAGGAACTTTTGAACCTTTGCGAAAAAACAACTCCGGCAGGAGCAAAAGCAATAAACAAAATATGGAAGGGGATGAGCAGACATGACAAATAAAACTGA